>Ga0160467_100146_pt1 | contig 100321 bp, 77 predicted proteins | sample HID1972I_E11MG_FD_108221 | JGI IMG/M metagenome (GOLD analysis project Ga0160467, IMG submission 108221) | Enriched pill bug-associated microbial communities from UW Madison campus, WI, USA - HID1972I_E11 MG | ecosystem: Host-associated > Arthropoda: Insects > Digestive system > Unclassified ... | reverse complement strand
GATCCCAAAGGGTCTAAACCATGGACATCTGCCAACGAGGAATGGCTGGATACGTTGAAATTCACCAATGAGTGCCAACGCCTTACGTTTCAAGAGTACCGGCATGCCATATGGGAAACCAAAGAGCGGATTAAACGATATGAAAAAGAAATGGAGCAGCAATCCGAAGTTGGGGTGCAAGCTCCATTAATCCAAGCATTGCAAGCCCTGCGAGGGGTAGCAATGGTCACTTCAGTGACCATTGGATCAGAAATCATGAGCATCGCACGGTTTCCAAATCCCTCTGCCTTCATGAGTTATTGTGGGCTAGTACCAAGCGAATCCTCTAGTGGAAACAGCCGTTATCAGGGCAAAATTACGAAAGCAGGAAACGCTCATATTCGAAGAGTATTAGTCGAGTCGGCCTGGAGTTATCGTTATCCACCTGCGATCAAAAGAAAAATGAGAGAGCGAATTACGGGTTTACCACCAGAGGCACAGGCCATAGCCTGGGCAGCACAACAACGGTTACATAAAAAATACAAAACCATGATGCGAATGGGAAAGCATAGCGGGACGATCGCCGCTGCCATTGCAAGAGAATTGGCTGGATTTATTTGGGCCATTGCAATGGAGATCGAAAAAATAGAGCAACAGAAATCCGTAGCATAATGTTCATCATCCCAAACACGGCAAGAATGAAGCACTGACCACACGATGAAAGGAGGCGATTCCGGGCAAGATCATTTTTTACCTCGAAGGCAAAATCAGGCAAGGGAAGGGATTAATCCGCGAGAGTCGGTTGAGTTAGGTTTGAAACCAAATACTCGTTCATAGTTAGCGGTAAGACCCTTCAGACGTATGTAGAATGTGTGTGAATCCACGAATATCAGATTGCTAACCGGCGATTTGTTTTTGCCTTCGAGCTAAGGGATGATCTTCCCCTTCCGTCTCAAAAGAAATGCAGGGAATACCTCCCCTGCACCCCGTTACTCGCCGTAAGGCGGCTCCGACATGAATAATCATGTCGGAATCATTAAAAGTATGGGTTGAAAGAGTCGCCTGTCAAAAAAGGCACTTGACAGGCTTTATTAAAGTGCGTCAAAACTAGGAGTGCGACAGAGGCGCTTGACAGGTTTCGTTCATATCAGCGACGCTGAGTTCCGTTACATTTTTTTTTGTGCCTTTACGTAGGAATAAGGCTTCTGAGTTCCGTTACTTTGGTTCGCGTGTATATGAAGCTAGTTTTGCCCCAGCCTCTTACTTTTTAACCAGTGCCACATCGCTTCTGATTACTACATAGGGAATATGCTTATAATGTTGACATACAGATACTTAGTTATAGTGGAGGCAATAAGATGCAGATTAGAAAAGCAGCAATAGATGACATAAAGTTCATCATGCCCATATACGATTACGCTAGAAAATTTATGAAGGAAAACGGGAATGAAGGACAATGGGGGGATTCATACCCAGAACAAGAACTCCTTGAAATTGATATCCAGCAGGAGAAGTTATATGTCTGCATCGATGAAGCTAAGATCGTTGGTGTGTTTTATTTTGCTCAAGAGGAGGATGAAACCTATCAGGTTATTAAAGACGGTGCATGGTTGAACGATGAGCCGTATGGTGTCATTCATCGCATTGCTTCAGCAGAAGGAACGAAAGGGATTGCAACATATTGTTTACATTGGGCTTTTGAGCAGGTGGGGAATATTCGCATTGATACGCATGCTAATAATAAACCTATGCAGGGACTGCTGAAAAAGTTAGGTTATGTATATTGTGGAGAAATTGTCCTTGCTGACGGGTCATCGAGAATCGCATTCCAAAAAAGTAATATAAACTAATATGAGTTTTATATGAAAGTGTAATTAACTTCCGGTAGCGAATGAATTTTGATATAATAATACAAGAGAGTATTTATTATAGTAAAGGTGGTCAAGCTATATGAATATAAGTATTGTATCTTCTAAAAAGAGGGTGTTACTTGTGAAAAGATACACTCAAGAAAAAAGAAAGCGTGCATTACTAAATGCAAAAGCATCGCTTGCTATTGAAGGGATGTATTTGACCACACAAGAGGAACAACTAGTTGAACAAAGAGCAGCTGGAGAAATGAGTAATGCAGAGTTTTTAGCTAAAGCAATCGAAATTGCAAAAAATGTATAGACAGAGTGATTCAAGGTATCAATATACATAATGGAGTGAGCAATTAAGCTCACTTTTTTTGTGTTCAACTATTAATAGTAATTTTTACGATTAGTATTGACATATACTTTGTTACTGTATATTATATAAAACGTAATCATTACGATTAATGGGAAGGGGCTTATTAATGAATAAAGCAATGATGTGGGCAAGTATTTTAGCGGTGAGTGTAATGTTAGTGGCATGTCAGTCTAAGGATGTAGAGCAGGAAGAGACAGTAACGGCACAGCAAGAAATCGAAAGCCATACAGACAATGAGGAAGATGGGCACAGCCATGCCCACAATGAAGAAGACGGACATAATCATGCACATGATGATGAAGAAGTACATAACCATTCCCACGATGAGGAGGATGGGCACAGTCATGCACAAGATGAAGAAGCTAAGCAAATTTACGCTGGGTATTTTGAGGATAGCCAAATAGAGGATCGTGAGCTTACAGACTGGGCTGGTGACTGGCAGTCAGTTTATCCGTATTTGTTGGACGGCACATTAGATGAAGTATTTGATCATAAAGCGGAGCATAGTGATTCGATGAATGCAGAAGAATATAAGCAATATTATGACATTGGTTATAAAACAACGGTAGATCGCATTGTCATCGAAGATGGTCAGGTGACCTTTTATGAGGGAGATCAAGTGAATACAGGCGAATATGTAAGTGATGGGTATGAAGTGTTAACGTATGAAAAAGGTAATCGCGGCGTTCGCTATATCTTCAAATTAGTTGAGCCTACAGAGGGTGTACCGACTTATATCCAATTCAGTGACCATAGCATTTCTCCAACAGACGCTGGACATTATCATCTATACTGGGGCGATGACCGTGCTGCTTTATTAGAAGAAGTGGTCAACTGGCCGACATATTATCCTTCATCAATGGACGGACATACGATCGCGCATGAGATGATGGCCCATTAACTTAGAGCTAAAGACAAGTCCATCGTTAGAGGGGGATTTGTCTATTTCATTGGCCATACTTATGTTGCATTTTATAGTAATGATATAGCAATCACTGGGACTTCAAACAATTACACATTGCAGTTTCCCCATGATATGGTTGAAGTGATGGAGTGAGCGAAGACGCTCACTCTTTTTTGCGGTTAGTTGAATTAGAGGGAAAAAGGTTGATTTATCAAATTGGTAATAGTAATATTTTAATGAAGATGTTAATGATTAATTAGTATATTAATCATGAGGCAGTAGGGGGTTGTTTAATCGTTATGTAACGCTTAGATTTGTAATCGTTTTCACCTAGTGTTTCTCTAGATTACAACAAAAAAATAAGGGGGTCATTCGGATGAGATTGAGAAAGAATCAGATAATCATAACTTCAATCATAATAGTTTTATTAATGATAGGCTTGCTTTTCTGGGTTTTTAGCTCGAAAGAGGGTCGGACACAAGATACGCTATCCGAATTTAACGCTGAATCGGTAAATAAAGCTACGACAACTTCTAGCACACAGCTCGCTGACGTCAGTTATCAAGAGGATTTACTGCTGCACTATAGCTTCAATCAAACAGAAGGTACAACAATTATAGATGAAAGTGGTCATGGTCGTGATGGCGTTATCGTTGGCGCAGCTAGCTTTGATGATGGGAGAGAAGGTCAAGCGGTAGCGCTCGACGGTGGATATATTAAAGTGCCTAATGGCATCGTAGCTGAACAGCAAGCGATGACAATCTCTACTTGGATCAATCCTAGTTCACTTCCTGCTTGGTCAAGAATTTTCGATATTGGCTCATCGATGACGAACTATATCTTTTTTACATTGAATAATGGCTCATCTATCCAGTTAGGTTTGCATTTGGGCAACACTGTTCAATCGCTAACGGGTGTACCTTTTACTTCGTCAAATCAGTGGCAGCATATCGCTGTAACGATGGAGGATAAGACAGCGATAATCTATATTAATGGGATCGAGGTTTTGAAAAATACAAATCTAACAATTACTCCGGATCAATTAGGCATAACAACAGGGAATTATATCGGCAAATCACAATATACTACTGATCCTAACTACGTCGGAAAGATTGAAGATTTTAGAATCTATAACCGAGCGCTTGATGAATTTGAAATTATGCAGGTTATGGGCGAAGGCATGGAAGCAGCAGAAGCGATAGCACTCGACAAGGAGTGGCTGGATCTAGGTGTTAATACGCTAGAAGTAACGAATAATCTGGAGCTTCCTACTAAGGGGCCGCTTGGAACGACGATTAGCTGGAAAACTTCAGATGGGGCGTACGTGAGTGACGATGGTAAAGTGACACGTCCAGCAGCTGATACTGAGGACGTTCAGGTAACACTAACAGCAACGCTTTCTAAGGAAGACCAATCAGATACGAAGGAGTTTGATCTAACGATCTGGGCTGAAGGTGCTGTTGCTTATGAAATTAATATAGACGCTGCTCAGCCTCTGCATGAGATCAGCCCGACAATGTACGGCTTGTTCTATGAGGATATTAACTACGCAGCAGATGGCGGCTTGTACGGCGAGCTCGTACATAATCGTTCATTCGAATTTAACACACCTCTATATGGTTGGGAAAAGAAAGAGTTAGGTGACGGAAAAGGTAATATTCGCATATCGACAGAAGAGCCGTTGAACGATAACAATCACAAGTATATCGAATTGACAGCCGAGAATGCTGGTGAAGGGGTAGGGATTGCCAATGCTGGTTATTCGGGAATAGCAGTAGAGGCTGGTGAAAGCTATGAGTTTTCGATCTATGCGAAAAGTAAGGATAAGCTGCAGCATCCGATAACAGCAGAGTTAAGAAGCAAGGACAATAAAGTTTATGGAGCATGCAGTGTCGATGGGATAACGACAAAGTGGCAGAAGCTGCAATGTACGATTATGGCAGATGAGACGAATTATGAAACTCAATTAGTCGTACTACTCCATGATCAAGCGACGGTTGCGATCGACATGGTATCGTTATTCCCACAGAAGGTGTGGAACAATCGCAGCAATGGGCTTCGTTACGATCTAGCAGAGCTGCTTGATGATATGGAGCCAGGCTTTTTACGTTTCCCTGGGGGCTGTATTGTTGAAGGTGGTTCATTAGATAATTACTATCGCTGGGAGAATACGATCGGTGACGTGGCTGAGCGGGAAACACAGCGTAATCAATGGGCCAACAACTACTACCAATCATTTGGTCTAGGCTATCAAGAATATTTTCAGTTTGCTGAAGATATTGGGGCAGAGCCGCTGCCTGTTATATTTGTTGGGATTGAATCATGTACATCGAACCCAGATACGGTACCACTCGACGAGCTTCAGCCTTATATCGATAGTGCGTTCAATCTTATTGAGTACGCGAATGGGGATGTAACGACGAAGTGGGGAGCACTTCGAGCGGCGAATGGACATCCTGAACCATTCGATATGAAGTACCTAGGAGTTGGTAATGAGCTATGGGGTGCGAAATACTATGAACGATATAAGATGTTCTATGATGCGATAAAGGAAAAGTATCCAGACATTAAGCTTATATTCAGCTCAGGAGCATTTCCGAACGACGGGGCATATAGTGATGCCTATCATTGGTTAGCTCAAAACAATAACCCTGCTGATCTTGTGGATGAGCATATGTACCAATCACCGTCATGGATGCTGGATAATGTTGGTCGCTATGATGATTTCAGTCGTACAGGTCCAAAGGTATTTGTCGGGGAATACGCTTCACATGGTGTAGGCAAAAGAAACAATATGGAATCCGCGATTACGGAAGCTGCGTTCATGACTGGGCTAGAACGTAATGCGGATATCGTAGAGATGGCTGCTTATGCTCCATTGTTCAGTCGTCAGCCTGCTAACTTTACGCAATGGACACCAGATATGATCTGGTTTGATCAGTATCGTGCTGTAAAGACTCCGAATTATTATGTGCAGAAGCTATTTATGAATCATGCAGGGGACAGAACGTTATCGATACAAGCGAAGAAGCGTAGTGAGAGCGCAAGTGGGATTACAGGCTCAATCTTTCTCGCTTCATGGGCAACACAGGTTGAATATGACAATGTAAAAGTGACCTCAGCGGACGGTAGTGTACTCTATGCCAACGATTTCTCTGACAGTGCAACAAGCGCTGACTTTACCACATATAACGATGCAGGGTCGAGCTGGAAGATCGTAGATGGTGTATTAAAGCAGACAAGTAACCGCGAAGATACAAGATTTATGCTGGGAAGCGGGCAGAACTGGAGTAATTATACGTTAGAGCTAGAGGCAACTAAAAAGAGTGGCAACGAAGGCTTCCTTATCGGCTTTGCTGCTAAAGATCCAGACAATTATTACTGGTTGAACATAGGAGGATGGGGCAATACGCGTACCGTTATTGAGAAAGCGGTCAATGGCTCCAGAGGTATCGTTTCTGAAGTGTATGATCAGACCATCCAAAGCAATAAAACATATAACATTAAAATCGTCGTTGATGGCTCTATTATTCGCTGCTACATGGATGACGAGCTAATATTCGAACTGAATGAAGGCACGACGTCAGGACCATTATATAGTTCTGCTTCATTAGATGAGAAGAACGGTGATATTATATTGAAGGTTGTGAATAGTTCGGCGAATAAGCAATATTCTAAAGTAAATGTGAACGGAGCATCCTATATCGCTCCAGAAGCAACGGCATTTGAACTGTCGTCGCCTACATTAACAGATGAAAATTCACTAGATAATCCGAATCATATCGAACCAACCGAGAAGCAGGTGTCTAATCTAGGAGAGTCATTCCATTATGAATTTCCTGCTCATTCTGTGACGATCTTACGACTGAGAACGGAAGCTGGCCCAGCAATTACTGCTGCAGAGGATGTGCAGCTAATAACGAATGTTGGAAAAGCACCAACATTGCCTGCTAACGTAATCGTAACGAAAAGCGATGGCTCTACGGAGTCAGTAGCGGTTAAGTGGAAAAGAGTCGATTTTGGTCAATATGGTAAGCCAGGTGTGTTTAGAGTGAAGGGTGAGATAGGAGGGACGTATTTGAAGGTTTATGCTGAGGTAACGGTACAATAAGTAGGCTCTGCTACGTGTGAAATTTGTACGGGGCTTTAATCAAAAATAGGGAGTCACAATAGTGCGTGATAACTAAATTGGAAATTGGCTAGTGAACGAGCGCTCGGATTATAGTGAACGAGCGCTCATCCAATAAATGTTGAAAGCTGAACCTTTGAACCTTCATTGGAGGTGGATTATGATGATTAAGAAGCATGCACATCTACGATGTACGGCAACGATATCATAACCGTTGTTCCGATATGCTCCTCGCTTTCTATCGTAATCCCATAAGGCTCGCCGTAATAATAGCGGATACGATCGTGAACATTTTTAATGCCGATATGGTCTTCCTCTATGAGATCGACAGGCGTATCAAGCTTAGCACGAAGCTGCTCAAGCTGGACCTGATTCATGCCAACCCCGCTATCTTCAATATAAATGTACAGATGTTTGTGAGTAATTTGAGTTCTAATCGTAATCATCCCCGGCTCTAATTGAGGCTCTAATCCGTGGACGATAGCATTTTCTACAAGTGGTTGTAGAATGAAGTGCAGTATAACGGCTTGCTCGCTGCCAAACTCTAAGCTTTCCTCATAGCTAATTTTATCTGCGAAGCGAAATTGCTGGATCTGAATATAGAGCCTTAGCTGATCTAGCTCTTCCATAACCGTTTGTGTATCTTTTCCGGATGGAATGAAGGTGCGAAACAGCTGCCCCAGCTTTCCGATCATTTCACTTGTTTGCCGATCTCCGTTAATAATGACCTTCATTTGTATCGTTTCTAACGTATTTGCAAGGAAATGAGGGTTAATCTGACTTTTTAACGCGCCATATTGGGTCATCTTCTGCTGCACCTTTGCATCCGATAGTCGCTCAATATGCTGCTTGAGATCGGTAATCATTTTACTAATACCTCTATGTAATACGCCAAATTCATCATTTCTAGAGCTATCGAGCTTAACGTTGAAGTTTCCTAGTCCGACTTGCTTCACTTGCTGGCTAAGGCTAATAATCGGCTTGGTGACACGTTTATGTAGGATGATAAAAAAGAGTAGCGCCGTTATTAAAGACATTAATGCTAAAGCGAATATCGTACCTTGAATTTTACGAGCGTATTTGATCATCTCATATTCGGGAATATATTGAATGACCTTCCAGCCTGAATACGATGAATCTACATAGTTAACGTATGATTTTACATGATCAATACTAGCGTAAAATTGTCCCGTGTCATTGGCCTTCAGCTGTTGCTGTGCCAGCTTTTCAGTAATCGTTTGTATGCTTTCTTCGTTCATAGCGGCATCTGACGCGTATATTAATTCGTTGTTTTCATCCAATATAATAAAGCTGCGATTCGTAGTTTCTGATTTGTTCAGTATTTCTTGCAAAGAATCTAACCGTATATCGATGAGAATAACACTTAATGCTTTTTTTGTTCCTGCTTTATTAATGACGCGTGCAATCGATATTACAGAATCGAGCGCATTTACACGGTGAAACGGTTTATGCGTACCGAAAAGAACAATTCTACCCCTTGCATCAATCGTCCTTCTATACCATTCCTCTTCCGTAAAATCGCCAATATTATAATCCGACCGATTAAAATTAGCAGAGTAGAACACTCGATTCCCTACGTAAATTTGCACACTATCAACATTTTTGATCGATACCTCAATCGTGCCGACGAAGCTTTCAATTTCATTTTCATACTTTAAGCGCAGTTCTTCCTCATGATCCAGAGATGTATGAGGCCAGTGTTCTAATGCTAGCTGCAGCTCATCATCCATCAGGGCTGTAATCGTGCCTTTTTCTATGCTTTGCAAGTACTGATCAATATTAGATGATAGATTAGTAAGGATCAAATGAGAGCTGCTTTCATACTCCGTCTTTAACGCATTGACCGAATTGAAGTATAGAACCGCTGAAATAATAAGCAAAGGGAGTGTTACCGTAACAATCATAATCAAAAAGATTTGCCGATTAAGTCTGCCCATTCTATTGTGTAAAGGAAATCTCCAGCCTTTGATCATATTATGCAAGCCCCAATCGCTTACGATATTCAGTTGGTGTCATATCGGTAATCTGCTTAAATGTTTTTACAAAATGCTTGTAGCTGCGATAACCGCACATGGCGCAAACATCAGCGACAAGGTTATTCGGCTTAGCAAGACATTGCTTGGCATAGTTTATTCTGACCTCCGCTTGAAATAAGGAGTAGTTTTTGTTTAAACGTTGTTTGAATAGCCGACTAAGATAGGACGGGTTGTAGAAAAAACGTTCAGCTACGATCGGAAGTGAGATGTCCTGGTCAATATGTTCAATAATAAACTGTTCAATCTTCTGGAATAGCTGATCTTCTCCTCCATAGCTGTCATCACCAGCAGAGCTTGCTGGATGGACAGCCCGTGAAGAATCAGAGTGATCAGAATCATTGGAAGAATCGAGACGATTGGAATGATTCAACGGATCGATCGACAAGCTTGCTCCCGTGCCCGCAGCAGTAGCAGCTTCCCCGTTTTTTCTATGCTGCAGCAGCTCTGTGCATCTTTCAATCGCACATAAGCTAACGTCATATTGTAATGGTTTAACGAGAAATTCTGTAACTCCACCTAAACTAATCGCACGCTGCGCATATGAAAATTCATTGTAGCCAGTTAGAATAACGAATAAGCTGCTGGGCAGCTCTACTCGAAGCTGTTCAATCATATCAAGCCCATTCATTAAAGGCATTCGAATATCAGTAATAATAAGGTCTGGCTTTTCTTCTATTGCTAGGTTTAGCCCTTCTAAGCCGTTACTAGCTTCAAGGATATGATCGTATTGCAATGTCTTCCAGTCAAAGTAATGCTTTAGACCTTCGCGGATCGTTGGTTCATCTTCTACAAGCATAACTTTAAACACCTTTTATTCCCCCTTTGCTGTCATAAAAGCTATTCAGAACTTAATTGTAACCGCTTTAATTAGATTATAAGCAATATTACGAATGAAAAATATAACAGATTTACAAAAAAACAATGTAAAAAAGAAATAGGTAAACATAGCACCCCAATTGTAAAAATAGAAGGATTTTAACCATTGCTAGAAAATATTACGATAATAGCGAGAGTTGAGACGAGAGTAAAGCTTTCGGTCATCATCTTTACCAATGATTAGGGGGTACAGTCATGCATAAGTCGAAACAAAAGTCATTATTGTTAGCGGTTACCGTAATACTTTTTACATTCATGACAGCATGCTCAGGGACAAGTAACTCAGGCAACAATGTACAGCCTACTAGTGAGACTAAGACATCAGCAACACCATCATCCGAAGAGACAGCAAAGCCAACAGAATCAGCAGAACCCGTTGCAATTACGTGGTGGAACTTTCCGAACTTTACAGCCTTAGATGGAGAGGTTGGCAAATTCGAAAAGCAAATTATCGCAGCATTCAATGAAAAGCATCCTGAGATTACAGTGAATCTTGAAATGCTGACTTTCGATGGCGGCCCAGAAAAGCTGAATGTGGCGATTGCAACGCATACCGCACCAGATGTGATCTACGATGCACCAGGTCGAATTATCGATTGGGCTAAGAATGGCTTGCTCGCTCCAATTGATGATATGTTTACTCCGGAAGTGCTGGGGGATATCGAAAAAGCGATTATTGAGCAATCTTCCGTTGATGGAACGATGTATATGTATCCTTTCAATACGGGCCCATTCACAATGGCAGTTAATAAATCATTGTTCGAAGAGATTGGCGCATTAGATTTGTTACCACTTGATTCTGAGGATCGCACATGGTCCGTTGAGGAATTCGAAGCAGCATTGCAGGCTGTGAAGGAAAAAGCACCAGATGTCATTCCTGTCGGGTTCTTCGCTAAGTCACAAGCAGGAGACCAAGGTACACGCGGCTTTATTACGAATCTTGCAGGCTCTACATTCTTGAATGATACGAATGATGCGATCGCGCTTAACAATGAAGGTGGCGTAGCCGCGCTTGAGTGGATCTTGAATGCATCGGAAAAGGGCTGGCTAGCGGACGGGGCTTCCTCTATGGCAGCTTCCGATCATAACGATTTATTTTTACAAGGCAAAATGGCGTTTGCGATTAACTACTCTGCAGTACTAAAAACACAATTTGAACCGAATAAAACGTCTGACTTTGAAGATATATTGCTGCCATACCCAACAGTTGATGGCAAAGCTCCAATACTAGAGCCGTTTTTAGGAGGCTTGTCCATATTCGATAACGGCGACACAGCAAAAGTCGAAGCTTCAAAAGCATTTATCGACTTCCTAGTGAATGATCCTGAGTGGAGCATTACTGCATTAAAACAAACGGGAGGCTTATCTGCACGTAACTCTGTATCGGGCATCTATGATGGGTCTGAATATGCATACTCTGAGCACGCTCGTAAATTTATAACAACTCCACCAACGATCGCAGATGGTTACGCGGAGATCCGTACGTACTGGTTCCCGGCGCTGCAACAAGTATTGTTGAAATCTGCATCTCCAGCGGACGCATTGGCTCAGTTTGAGAAGTCAGGTAATGAGGCCATTGCAAAAGGAAAGCAAAACCGTGAAAGCAACTAACTGATTGAACAACAATAAAGGAGTAGCGCAGCTGCTACTCCTTTCAAATGAAGCGCAGAATGGAGAGAACGCCATGGCATCAACATCCCTCAGGCTGAAGTCACGAAGTAGGTTTAAGAAGGAATGGATCGCTAGCTATCTGTTTTTACTTCCTGCCCTTGCCTTTTTTATTATGTTTGTCGTCTATCCGATGATTCATGGAATATACATCAGCTTTTTCGATTATTCACTAACCAATTTTAAATTCGTAGGGTTACAAAACTATAAGGAATTACTGCAAAGTCCTAATTTTCATCAATCTGTAATCAATACCGTAGTGTTAGTTGTTGTAGCCGTTCCAATCGTCATTGCTTTTTCAATCTTTGTAGCGATGACCATTTATAAGAAAAAAGAGTGGATTCGATCACTGTTTAGAGGGATTTTTTATTTACCAGCAGTTACGTCCGTTGTTTCGGTTACCGTAGTGTGGAATTGGATCTATCATCCGAACTTTGGAATATTGAATTACTTAACCGGTTTAGTAGGGATGGAGCCAGTCTTCTGGCTGGGAGATCCTAAGACGGCTTTAATGGCAATAACCGCAATCTTAATAACAACCTCGGTCGGTCAACCGATCATCTTATATGTGGCAGCATTAGGGAATATACCTATTTCATATATTGAAGCGGCGCAGCTCGACCGTGCAAGCTCGGGGCAGATTTTCACGAAAATTATATGGCCAATGCTGATGCCTACCAACTTATACGTCATCGTTATTACGACGATTAACACCTTCCAATGCTTTAGCTTAATTCAGCTTTTAACATCGGGAGGTCCGCTATATAAAACGTCGACGGTCATGTATAGCGTTTATGAACAAGCGTTTACCTTCGGTAATTTTGGTATGGCATCATCGATGGGTGTTATGCTAGCGATTATTATCGGAACAATCTCGATTATTCAATTCAAATTCTTCGGCAGCGATGTTGAATACTAAGGGGTGATCACGATGACGAATGAACATATGATAAAGCTCAAAGCAGATGCATCTCATCCGAAAAAGAAGAAATCCTTGCTGGAACGATTCAACCCTTATCAAGTCATATCGATGCTTTTACTAGGAATGTTTTCTCTCGTATTTATTTTCCCATTCTATTGGATTATTACAGGGGCGTTCAAGATTCAAGTCGTTGCAACACAGCTTCCGCCACAATGGTTCCCATTAGAGCCGGTACTAGACAACTGGGTAACGCTGTTTAAGAATTCGGTTGGTCGCTGGACGTTCAATTCCTTTTTTGTCGCTGTATCAGAGATGGTGCTAATCTGTTTAGTATCTTCTACTGCAGGCTTTGTTCTTGCAAAAAAGCAATTTCCAGGTCGCAGAATTATATTCTCAGCACTCGTTGCAGCGATGGCATTACCGAAGCAGGTTATATTAGTTCCGCTATTTACACTGCTTGCGAAGTTAGGCTGGATTAACACGTATAAAGGGCTAATCTTCCCGGCTATCGGTTGGCCATTCGGCGTATTTCTAATGAAGCAATTTTCCCAGACCATTCCTACTGAGATCCTAGAGGCAGCTAAGATCGATGGCTGTTCGGAGCTGCGCTCCTTTATCACGATTGCATTGCCACTGCTTAAGCCGGCGATTGGTGCTTTAGCGATATTCACATTTATGACAAGCTGGAACGATTATTTCAGTCAATTAATTATTACTCGCTCGACCAATATGATGACCTTGCCGCTAGGCATTGCAACGATGCAAGGCGAATATCGCACCGATTACGGCGTGATGATGGCTGGGGCGGCACTGGCTTCCTTGCCGATGCTTACGATCTTTATCTTATTCCAAAAGGCGTTCACTCAAGGGATTACACTCGGTGCTGTGAAGTAACGGATATTATGTGAATGGAAGGTACGCTATGAAATGTTATCTGGCGATTGATATTGGGGGAACGGAGATTAAGTATGCGTTGATCAACAGTAACTTAGAGATAATGCACCATGATCGTATGCCGACTGCACAAGCTGAATTGAATGTTCAGATTCCAAGTCAGATCAACGAGCTCATTGCGAGATGCTTACAGATTAATCGTGACATTGCCGGTGTTGGCATTAGTACAGCGGGCGTAGTGGATCATCATACGGGAGAGATACTGTATTCAGGTCCGACGATGCCTACGTATTGTGGGACGAATATAAAAACATTAATCGAAGCGAAGTACAGCCTGCCGACGACGATTATCAATGATGTTAATGCAGCAGCGATAGGTGAAAAGTGGCTAGGTGCAGGACGGAATTATAGTAACTTCTTCTGTATGACGCTTGGAACTGGGGTCGGAGGAGCGATTGTTATGCAGGATGAACTGTATGTCGGGCATAACTATCGCGCTGGCGAAGTCGGTCATATGCCGATCAAAGGGCTGCTAGAGCTTAGCTATGAAAGTCGTGCCTCGATGAAGGCACTGCTGAATATCGCCAAGCAAAGGCTGAACTTTACTGGAGATGGCATTGCGTTATTCGAGCAAGCAAAAGCAGGAGATACTGGCTTTCATTCAGTTATCGATGAATGGCTCGGTGAGCTTGCACGGGGACTCATCCCTATCATTTACGTGCTAGATCCCGAAGCGATTGTTATTGGCGGGGCCGTATCTGCGCAAGGGGATTATCTCCTTCACAAGCTGCAGAGCAAGCTAAGAGAGCATGCAAAAAAGTCGTTCGTCCTTCCGACAATCGTCGTTGCGGAATTAGGGAACAAGGCAGCACTTTATGGGGCTATTCGTTCTTTTATAGTAGACAAATCAATAGTGAGGAGCATGAACGATGAGCATGGTCGATCAATTTAAGGGGATCTATGTGGCGATGTATTCTGCTTATGATGAAGCGGGAGAAGTAGATTTAGAAAGAGTGAAGGCACTAGCTAATTATTATGTAGATACAGGCATTACTGGATTATATGTAGGTGGCAGCTCAGGTGAAGGATTATTGCAAACGGCGGAAGAAAGAAAAGCTGTGCTTGAAGCTGTTATCGCTGCCGTAAAAGGAAAGCTAAGCATCATCGTCCATGTTGGAGCGAATTCGACGAAAGAGGCTGTTGAGCTTGCGCAGCATGCAGAGCAGTGTGGAGCAGATGCGATATCTGCCGTGCCTTCGATCTATTATCGCTTGTCAGAAGAAGCGGTTGAGCGGCATTGGCAAGCAATGATCGATAGCAGCTCGCTGCCTTTCATTATATACAATATCCCGCAGACGACAGGATTCCAGCTAAGTGCCAGCCTATGCGCCAAGCTAGCACAGCAAGCAAAGGTGATCGGTGTGAAGATGTCTGGCGAAAGCACCTATGAGCTGCAGCAGCTTAAAGCAGCCGGTGGAGAAGACTTTATCGTATTCAACGGACCAGATGAGCAGTTCCTAGCAGGGAGAATAATGGGAGCAGATGGCGGCATTGGCGGCACGTACGGTGTGATGCCGCAGCTGTTCTGTGCGTTAGATGCGATGTATGAGCAAGGAAGCATCCGTGAAGCGCAAAGTCTGCAGCAAGAGATTAATCGCATCATTAAAAAGTTGCTTTCCTATCCGTCCCTGTACGGAGCTTGCAAATACATACTTCAGCTTAGAGGAGTAGCGACCGGACAGCCACGTTCGCCGCTGCTGCCTGTTGCCGAGGAGCATCATGCGAGCTTGTCAGATCTGAACGATGAGATCTTGAAGCTTATAGCTGAAGTGTAGGGGCGGGGATGAATATGTTAAAGCGGATTGAAAAGGGACTCGTCGTATCGTGCCAAGCATTGCCCCATGAACCGCTGCATAGCTCCTACATTATGTCTAGATTAGCGTTAGCAGCAGAGCAAGGAGGCGCCGCAGGGATACGCGCGAATACGAAGGAAGATATCATAGCGATCAAGCAGGTTTGCTCATTAGATGTGATCGGCATCGTGAAAAGAGATTACGAGGACAGTGATGTGTTTATTACAGCGACAACAACTGAGATCGATGAGCTGCTGGAGAGCGGCTGTGAGATGATCGCTTTAGATGCGACGAGTCGAGCGAGACCGTATGGGCAGACGATCAAGCAGCTTCTGCAGCATGCGAGAGCGCGGAACGAGCATGTGCAGTTGATGGCGGATATATCTAAGGTAGAAGAAGCGGTGGTTGCGCAGCAGTTGGGGTTTGACTGTGTATCTACGACGCTGCACGGCTATACGAAGGACACAGAAGGGAAGAAGCTGTATGAGCAAGACTTTCAGTTTCTAAAGGATGTGCTAGCGGCGGTCTCTATACCAGTGATAGCGGAGGGGAATGTTATGACGCCCGAGATGAGCCGCCGCTACTTAGAGCTAGGAGCGTATAGCGTTGTCGTAGGCGGAGCGATAACTAGGCCGCTGGAGATAACGAGGAGATTTGTTGGGGTTATGAAGGGTGAGGAGTGAGTAAGTGAGAGAATAGTATAGAGATGGTAGAGTTAGTCGAGGCGATTGCTTTCTGTGCAGGACAGGACAGAGAGCAGTCGCCTTGTTTTTTTCTTAATTGAAATTATTGGTAGTATGGATTATGATTAGGGATATTTCGGAAGGAGATGTCATTATGTACAAAAAAACAATTCTGTTCTGTAGCTTAATGATCTCGTTGAGCCTTATAATTGGAAGCTATTTAATTTCTAGTGGAATGAAAAGTAATGCTAATGAGACATTGGAGGTACAATCTAGTATCCTTACCGTGGCTCAATTATGTGAGCAGTTAGGACTATCCGAAGATGAACTTATTAATATAATAGAAAATGATAACCACTTAAAGCAGAAGCGTACTGGTATGTATGATACGTATCAATATATTCCTAATATGAAACTACCGAATGGGGATTATGTCTTTCTCATAAGCGAAATTGAACAATGGGTACAGTATAAGTCGCTTATGGAATGATCACGATGACTGATGCTCCAAAGATCCATTCATTTTCCATTTTCTAAAACATCCATATACTAATACAAATCGTTTCATTAACAAGTGGGTGATTAGAGTGGGAAGTTCTAAACGAAAACATAAACGACATCGCAGCACAGACTTATCGAGCTCTAACAACTCAGTTGCAATAATTGGCGGTTGGGTAGAAGCAGCCGGTAATATTGTAGCTGCGATTGGCGATACGCCTACTGAACGAATACCTGAAACGATTAAGACGGATCTGCGTCTAATTGGTAATGTTCTGCAGGCCGTAGGGAGTGCATTAACAGCAGATAATGAGCCGTTATCTATAGATGTATTGGGAGACATTTTACAGTCTGCAGGGAATGTAACGGTTGTGATGGGCATATTAGACAATGATGAATCATCGAGTCAACGTTTAGAAACAATCGGTAACGAGCTGCAGTTAGTAGGTGCAGGAGTATCGATTAACACACAAGCCAATCTCACCTTTAGCCAGTCGTTAGATAATGTCGGAAATATCATTCAGGTCATTGGTAACACACTACAGGTTTATGCCAATCCGCACACGGAAGAAGGAATACGTGTCAATGCGATCGGTAGCTGGACTCAAGCGGTTGGCACGGTTATTTCGGCACTGGCTGCGGATTATAACGATTAGATGAGTAGAGGCGATTGCTTTCTGTGAGGTGTAGAGAGCAATCGCTTGTTATTATATTAACTACAACCAGTGTTTTGTTTACATGCAAATGTGTTAAGTTTTTTATCTTTTTTATTGTTCTTGAGCTGTAATAATGTAATTCAATCTTTCAAATAGTTTATATCGAAAGGAATGAAATTCTGATGGAAACAAAGCATAGAGAGTTAAAGCAATTAAAGATAAAAGTGGAAGAGTTGTTAGTAAAAGATGAACAATCTCAAAGTTATTATTCAGAAATAGTTACTATATTAGAACAGATTAAACGGACGATAAGAGCACTAATGAGAACAGAGCCAGCTTTGTATGAGGAGCAACTAAATGAAGTAGAAAGGAAATTACTCAGCCACTATATCAAATACGGAACATTTTTCAAAATGAGTACAGAGAAAAATGAAACATTGGCAATAAATGCATTGCAAAAGGCGATTAAAATCGATGATAGAAATCCAATTGCTCATTATCGACTAGGCTTTCTCAGTTATAAAAATAGAAAGTATACCAAAGCTGCCGAGCATTTTGAAAAAGCGATTAATGAACATGAACGCTATAAAGATAACCGATATCTACTAACCAAACAGCAGTTGTATCATGCACATTTATACTTGACGAATAGTGGGTTAAATATAGCCTATAAAACGAATAAAAAGATGGAAACGCTAGATCAGTATCCCTTTAATTCACTACAAAGTTATGATGTATCGCCTTTATTTCAGATGCTTAATAACAACGATAACTACCTACAAAGAAACGCTTTTTATAAATTGACGAGGGAAGACGTCAGTCAATGCTCTTATGATGACAGTCAAGAAGTATTGGACAATTCTCCGCCCAATACATTGATCTTGCATTTTGGGGATCGATCTATCACGTGTAAGTTCAATAGAGAAGATACAGAACTTACACAAGATTTTGCAGATACGCTGTGGCATATGTTACGTAGGTGTACAGCCAATTCACCAGGAACAAGAGTTACATTTCGAGATTTCTTTTCTAGCTATGGAAGCGATAATGAAGTGAATCCTGCGACGTTTAGACAAAGAATGTCAAGATTAAGTAGAAAATTAGCAGGGAAATTACATATAGAAGAGAGTATATTACAGACGCGTTATCGTGATGAAACAGCGTATTACTTTAATGAGAATATTCCATACATTATTATGTACAGAACAGATGACGTAATGTCCGAAGAATATTCAGCGATGTGATGCTGTGACAAGCCAGTCACAACCTTTTTTGTATATTAGTTTTACAAACAAAAAAGGGAGCTGGTTACATGAAAAGCTGGAATCAATTATTTGTACGTCATGGATGGTTAGTAAAGGAAATCGAAAGCAATGTATTTGATTGTTCTAATGAAACACAATTAAATCTTGAGTACCTAATCTACAACTTACAAAAGTTGGAACTAGAGTTTCACTTTGATGGACGAATCCTTCGAATGGTGAGCCGATCAATACCCGAGGAGATGTGGGCAGAACAACTTGATTTTTCCTACCGTGGTCACGGTGGTTGGTTATGGTTTGAACCAGGAGTCGAACAACCCAAAATTCAAGAATTGGATTTCTATATTGCGGGTATTGTACGACAATTCAATCGTTTAGGATTTTTTACAAATATGTCATGCGATGGACATGGAAAAAGACATCCAAATGTCGGTGTAATCCGTGAAGGCGACAAGGGACAACAATTAAGATTATTGCTAGATTCTTTAGGTTATCGTGATGTTCGCTGCATTGAGAATAAGAAATATATTAAAGTTATCTTTCCAATGGATCGTAATCTATTATTTGATATAACTGAGCAACTAAGCATAGTTGATGCGTCGATACTAGAAGAAGGCGGTGCATTGGAAGAACAGTTGTTTTACGCTGAATTAGAACAGCTGCTTTCAATTGAAGGTGTAAGTGGCAATGAACGGACAATTCGCAATGTTGTTCAGAAAAAGCTGTCTCCTTATGTAGAATTTATTACAGTCGATAATTATGGCAACTTATTAGCTGAAAGAACATATGGGAGTGGAGCTGGTCCCACAATTTTATTAAATGCTCATTTAGACGTTGCACGTGAACTTGTAAGCAGCCGACGTATAATTAAGGATAATGGAATATGGTCTAGCGATAAAGGGATTTTAGGAGCAGATGACCGAGCAGGAATTTCAGTATTGCTTAATGTGGCGAGGTATCTACATCACAATCGAGTATTTAATGGCAGAATAAAGTTTGTCTTTACTGTAGAAGAAGAAGTAGGGTTAGTCGGTGCTTCGAATGTAGCTGATTACTTTTTGTGGGGAGTAGATGCAGCTGTTGTGGTGGATCGACGTAATACTGGCGATATTGTTACATCATGTGGCGGATATATCCCATTTTGTGACGAGGCTTATGGACGTTTTATAGAGCAAACCGCAATAAACGCTGGATTAATGGGCTGGAAATGTACCGCAGGTGGCAGTAGCGATACAAGAATATGGGCAGAGCATGGTATTCAAAGTGTCAATCTCTCGGTAGGTTATAATGATGAACACACCAATGCAGAAAGGTTAGACATTGAAGCTTGCTATGGGACAGCTAAATTAATTCGTGCATTGTTAGGTGATTGGCGTACATTATGTAGTGTTTTAAGGGAGATTAGAAGAAAACAGAATGTGTAGATTAGAATAATGTAGCTAGGTGTAGAGGCGATTACTTTTCTGTGGGGAACAGGAGAGTAATCGCCATTTTTTGTTGTTAGAAATTAGTGAATATATGGATTATAATTAGGGGTATTTAGGAAAGGGATGAAAATATGAACAAAAAACCATGGTTGTCTATAGTTTTATCATCTGTGCAATCGTGTGAATCGGTAAAGGAAACAGATTTGTTAATTAATGAAGTAGGTCTTTATACATGTAAATAAACCAACATATTGCTCTTTATTGTTGATTAGTAATATGCAAGCTACCAATCTATATCTTACTAATGCAATAATTGGTATAATAAAATAAATAAATTTACTAATGTTTATATGTGCAGAATAGTACAAAAGGATTAGATGAGTATTTCTATTGTTTCAGATTACACTGGAGAATTTAATAAGGTTGAGAAATAGGGTTTACCTTTTTAAAAGGTCATAGTAACAATACTTTTCAAGAGTTACTAAGAAGAGTAGGCACGGTTATTACACAAAGCAACTAGAGAATAGTGAATTTAACATATTTCATTTACAAATGAAAACACACTTGTAAACGGAATATGAGTGAAATATTTAAACGGGAAGGGATTGGGATGGAAGATTTAATTTTAACTCCATACGCACCAAACTTAGTAGAATCGACGCGTTCAATTGGTTACTCTTTTGAAACGGCGTTAGCAGACATTATTGATAATTCAATTAGTAATTTTTCTAAACGCGTTGACGTGAAATTTTCAATTACGGGGATTCCTTATGTCGCTATAATCGACAATGGTATTGGAATGGGAACTGTTGAACTTGAAAAGGCAATGCAATATGGAAGTAGCAGTTCTTTAGATGATCGAAGAGAAACTGATTTAGGACGATTTGGTTTAGGATTAAAAATGGCTTCAATGTCACAATGTAGAAAACTAACCGTAATCTCTAAACAACGAGAGAAACTTTCAGCTGCAAGTTGGGATTTAGACTATATTCATAAAACACAAAACTGGTCTCTGATAAGATATTCAGAAGCAGAAATTGCAAATCTTAGATTTTCATCTGACTTAGAAAAATATGATTCCGGAACAGTTATTTTATGGGAGGGGTTAGACAGAATTTCTGAATCTTCAAAAGAATTTGATAGAGAGTTCAATGAAAAGCTCAATTTCGCAGATAAACATATGGCGCTTGTTTTTCATCGACTCTTAGACAATAAATTATCTAACCAGTATTTTGAATTATATTTCAATAATAGAAAGATTGAACCGATAGATCCATATATGTTGTCCAATCGAGCTACACAACAACTTGAAGAAGAAACTTTATTTATAGATCAAATACCTATTAAGATTACGCCATTTATTACTCCTTTCGTGACTAAATTAACCACTAAAGAGAGACAATTATTTAACGAATACAAAGAGTTGAATTTAAAACAGGGCCTATATATTTATCGAAATAATCGACTAATAGTATGGGGGAAGTGGTTTAGATTATTAACTGACGGGGAACTTAAACGTCTCGCGAAAGTACGTATAGATCTTCCAAACAAAATTGATACACATTGGACCATTGACGTAAAAAAATCTTCTGCGCAAATCCCTAGTATGATTAAAGAACAACTAAAACAAATTGTTCTTCGAGCGGTTGGCAAAAGCGAACAAGTATATAGATATCGGGGAAGAAAAGTTGTCCAAGATAATTATCAACATATTTGGAATAAAATTGAAAATCGAGAAAAAATGCAATACTTAGTGAATCGTGATATTCCAATATTTAGGGCGCTGCAAGAATCTTTAGACGATAAACAATTTAAACTTTTAGATGGATTTGTTAAAAGTATTGAAGATAGTTTTCCATACTCTGCTGTCTATTACGACCTAGCTCAAGACGTAAAGTATGAGGAAAAGACACTTGAAGTAGAGCAAGTTTATGAATTAGCTAAAAATACGATTGAAGGATTAGCTAGAAATAAGGAAGAGCAAATAATGCATTTAAAAAACTTATCTTTAATTGACATTTTCCAAAAGTACCCAGAAGTAATTATGATGTTAGAAAGGGAGCTAGAATATAATGAGTAATGAAATCGTTACAACAATAGAAGATATTGCAAATCTAATGTTACCAAAAGATAACTTAGAAGCAATTACAGAAGAACAAATTAAAGAAACAGTATTAACAATTATTCCAATAGTACAAAAGAAGTTCGAGGGGATAATCATAAGTCAACAGGAGATTGATGCAGCTATAGTAAATCTAGAAGAAAGATATTCTATAACCATGGATACTGGAACACTTCTTAAAGAAGAAAATTACAAAAAGTGGTATCATAATTCCAAAGCCGAACGAGGAACCGATTATTGGGATAGATATATTAGATATCTTGTAAATGATGTTAATTTACCCCAGGCTGTGATCAACAAAATTGATGAAGCTTCAGAAGACATAATGGATGTTCTTGGTGACCCGATATCCGGAACTGATTTTCAACGTAAGGGTCTTATTATTGGCTCGGTTCAGTCAGGAAAAACTTCGAATTATACTGCTTTAATAAACAAAGCAGCAGACAGCGGATATAAAGTAATTATTCTGCTGACGGGTACTATCGAGAAACTACGAAAACAAACTCAAGGACGTATTGATGAAGGTTTTGTAGGAATGGACAGTCGTAACAAAAAAATAAATAAGAGAAACACTTATCTTGGCGCTGGGAAATATAACAATAAAGTAAATGTTGCATCATTCACTACTACTGAGAAGGATTTTGATCTTAAAGGTCTAAATATGAGACTGTCATCTGTAGCTGATCCTGTAATTTTCGTGATTAAGAAAAATAAGTCAATTTTAGAGAAACTTCATTACTGGTTGAAGGGAAAGAATGCAGACCAGTCAACTGGTATGATCGATTTTCCATTGTTGTTAATTGATGATGAGGCTGACAATGCATCTGTTAATACTAACGATCCAGATAAAGATCCGACAGCAATCAATAAAGGAATTCGCAATTTGTTAAAATTATTTAGAAAATATAGCTATGTGGCCTTTACAGCTACTCCTTTTGCGAATATTTTTATCGATCCCCAGTTAGAGGTCGAAAGTAACGATGATTTATTCCCTAAAGACTTTATTTACTTACTGGAGCAACCTTCAAACTATGTTGGTCCGCTAGAAATGTATAGTGAGAAAGGACAGTACCATTACATGATTCGATACAATGACGATATGGAAAATGTATTGGAATTGAAACATAAAAACGGCAGTCAAATATCGACACTTCCAAGATCTCTCAAGACATCTATCTTGTTATTTTTACTCGCAAATGCGGTTCGGGATTTACGGGGACAAGAAAAAAAACATCGTTCTATGTTAATTCATGTATCAAGGTTTATCAGCGTTCAAAAAGCTGTTCAAGAACAGGTGAAAAATTACTTCAATTTCGCTAAAGAACAGATTAAACATTATGCTCTTTCTGAAACTGAAGAACCTTTTATCCAAGAACTACACGATCTATTTGAAAAGGAGTATGGTAAAGGACAGGCAACTTACGGGGAAAAATCCTTTAAGAAAAAAGAAATTGAAGAACAATGGAGTGCCATAAAACGTGTTCTTTACAAGGCTATTAGTCCAATTCAAGTTCATACAGTAAACAGTGGTTCAGCGTCCCAGAGGATGAATTATGATGAGTATGAAGAAGGATTGCGTTTAATTGCAATTGGGGGTCTTAGCCTTGCGCGAGGCCTTACTCTTGAGGGATTAACAATAAGTTATTTCTACCGAAATACAAAGATGTATGACACTTTGATGCAAATGGGAAGATGGTTTGGTTATCGTGACGGATATTCCGATTTATGCAGACTCTGGACATCTCAAGAGTCCGCTGGATGGTATGAACATATTGCAGAGGCAACTGAAGAACTACGACATGAAATAAAAAGAATGTCTAGAGAAAATAAACGTCCAATAGATTTTGGACTGCGTGTTCGTTCCGCCGAGGATACTCCATTAATTGTAACTGCAAGAAATAAATTAAGGCATTCCGAGCAAATAAAACTTGTACGTCAATTGAATGGGAGAATGATTGAGACAGCGATTCTACCCTCAAATAAGCAAGAAATCGAGGCCAATAACAATGTCATTGAGCGGTGGTTAGTGGATAATCAAAGATATTATGTTAAAGATACAGATAGGTTCAAACTTGGCCGTCAGAAACCAACGTTTAAAGATGTTCCGAAAGAAACGATAATTGAGTTGTTGACAATTGTAGAATACCCATACATGAATGAATTTTCAAAAGATAGTATTTTTGTAAATGAAATCAAGAAAAGTACATCGAAAATATTTGATGAATGGGACGTAGTTGTTGCAACAAATCGTCTAAAAGAGGATGAGGAACCCAAAGTGTTTGGCGAAATACGTATTTCCCCAATTACACGATCATTTGATTTCTTTGGTACCGCGCATTATGTCAGATTATCTAAATCAAAAAAAAGGTTAGGTTCCACAGACTATGCATTGGCAGGTCTCATGAAAGAACAAATGGAATTAATTCGAGATAATGTAAATGATCTTTTGAATGGCCAAAAAAACAGAAGAGGTGGTCAAAAAGCAGCGACTCAAAATATGTACTTTAATACAGGAATTTCACGTAACCCACTAATAGTTATTTACCCAGTACAGTTGTTGAGCTCAAATGGTGTAGATACTGAAGTGGATCGATACGTTGATACACTAAATAACCAGTTAATTACAGGTATAAGTATAGGTATCCCAGATATACAAGGTGTGCAGTCAGTAACCTATGAGTACGTGGTCAACAAGGTTTATCAAATGGAACTCATAGAAGGTAGCTCAAGTCAGGTAGATTGGGATGAAGATTACGATGAAGATGATGTTGATGCATTAGATGATTAGTAAGGAGTTTGAATTTATGAACATCGAAGAAAATAAGTACAAGCGAATACCTGAGACGAAGAACTTTGGTATATATCTAGGGCTGGATAATAAAGGTAGGACAAGTATGTTTGTAAAGCTGACGAAAAAACCTAAATTTAATAATAGTAGCAAGTACTTAATTTATGACTATAACAGAAGACAGGATGGCTTGTATGCGTTGACAGTCTCTATCGCCGAACAACAGTATCTAGGAGTTTTCAATAAGCTAGTTTATGATTTGGTAGATACTATCCGTGACATAGATTATTCTATAGTTGCAGAAAGGATGTTTTTACAACGATTTTATGAATGGAAAACAATGTTTGAAGAAGGTATAACGTCAACTCTCGATTTCAACAAAATAGTGGGTTTAGCAGGAGAACTATATTTTATGGTTGAGTTCATGGTTGACAGATATGGGATAATTGATAGTTTGAATTCCTGGGGTGGCCCATTAGGGACAAATAAAGATTTTATTATTAATAACACATGGTTCGAAGTAAAGGCGAAATCATTGAATAAAGATACAATTCATTTAAATAGTAAGTCACAACTTGTTTCTGATAGCAATGGATATTTGGTAGTCATACCTTATGAAAAAAGTAGTTTAGCGAGTTCAAATTCTACTAACCTGTTCGACTTGTATCATAAAATTAGTAGATTAATTGATATACAAAGTTTGCAAGCGGAGTTTGATAGAAAATTAGCGAATCTAAATTTTATTCCGGATGAAAAGTACAAGGAAATAAACTTTGTATTCCATAAGATAGAGTTCTATGAAGTAAACGAATGCTTTCCTCAATTATCAAATGTTGATTTTAGTGAGGCAATAACTAATATTGAGTACGATCTTTTTTTGCCGGGGTTAAAACAATATAAAATAGAGGTATAACTAATGGATTTATATAGAGCAGAATTGGTAAACGAGTTGAAAGCGAAAGCTTTAACTGACAACATGTCTGATAGAGAATCTTTTTTTCAAATATACTGTGAGAAACTTGAGCAGTCCGAAATTATAGAGGATTTTCACTATATTCATTTTAAAGGTATAGGTACTCGTAACCGAACAATCCAGATTGATGGTTATGTTTATAACGAATTGGACAGTAAATTGACGCTATTTATCATACCATCTTTGGCATACTATGAGAGTAAGACAATAACTAAGACTGAGGCTGACACACTATTTAAACGTGCAAAGAATTTCTATTTTGATGTAGAGAAAATCGTTTATGAGGCAGAGGAAAGCTCAGAAGGGTACGGTTTGGCTTATGATATCTTAAACAAAAAAATTGAGATAAATGTTCTTGAAATAATCATATTAACAGATTATTTGAAATCAAATGTACTTAATATTATTGAAAGCACACTTGAAAATAATATCCGTGTTAATTACTCAATTTATGATATTTCCCGAATGAAACTCATAGATGAATCTGTAAATGGCAAAGAACCGCTTATTATTGATCTTGGGAAGGATTTTCAAGCAGAGGGTATACCTGTACTACCAGCGTCTAAAACTGATGATTATGAAGCATATTTGTGTAATATTTCTGGAGAGTTATTGGCTAGAATGTATAATAAGTATCAGTCGAGATTGCTAGAAGGAAATGTACGTTCATTCTTACAAACAAAAGGAAAAGTTAATAAAGGTATTAGGAATACAATTTTAAATAATCCTGAAATGTTCTTTGCATATAACAATGGTATTGCTGCAACCGCGGAATCAATTGATATCTCACAAGGAAAAGATGGGCTAGTTATTACTGGTTTTAAATCATTACAAATTGTAAATGGTGGACAAACCACAGCATCTCTTGCAAGTGCATGGGAGAATGATATTAAACTGAATTCTCGTAGTCAGATAAATAGGATTTTCGTTCCGATGAAAGTCTCAGTCGTATCACAAAAGTCAGCAGAAGAATTAATACCAAACATTTCCAGGTTTGCCAATAGCCAGAATAAGGTGAGTGATGCAGACCTAGCATCTAACCATCCATTCCACAGAAAAATTGAAGAACTTTCAAGAAGAATTCATGCACCTGCAGTAGGGGGAACTCAGTTTGGAAAGTATTGGTACTATGAACGAGCCAATGGACAATACAAACAAGAAACATATAAATCAACGGATTCTATAAAAAAGAATTTTGAATTGCGATATCCTAAGAGTCAAATGTTCAAAAAAGTTGATTTAGCAAAGTACTATAACATATATCTTCAAAAACCACATATCGCGAGTGCAGGATCCCAAATGAGTTTTAATAAATTTAGTGAGTGGATGATTAAACAGTGGGATAAAGATCCTAACTTTGTAAACGATGAATTCTATCGAAAGGTTATTGCATTATGTATTCTGTTCAAAAAGTCAGACAATATTGTACGAAATCAAGACTGGTATGATAGCTATAAAGCAAATATTGTTGCCTATACAATATCATTAATTATTTATAAAGTTGAGGTTGATTTTCCTGAATCAACGATTGATTTGCATCAAATATGGAAAGAGCAAGATTTACCTTATGGATGGATAAAACAAATTGAAAAAGTTTCATACTTAATGTATCGACATTTGACGCGAGTGGATCGTACAGTTGAAAATGTCACTGAATGGGCGAAACGAGAGATATCTTGGACCATGGCAAAAAGTATTGATATTGAATATGAAAAAGAATTTATTGGTGAGTTGGTAAATAAAAAATATGTAAACAATCAAGAATATAGTGCCATTAAGGAACAAAAACAAGCTGTTGAAATGAATGCTTTGCTACAAGTTTACGAAAATGGTTCTGTTTTTTGGAAGGAAGTTTATAATTGGGGTGTCCAAGAAAAAATTTGGAATATTCAGGACGTTAGTTTTTTGAAATTAGCTATGGGAATTGATGAGGGTAAAGTACCATCAGATAAACAAGCGATTAAAATCATGCAGCTACTTGAAAAAGCTAGAATGAACTCTTTTTCAAAATAAAGTAAAAGGGATGATGATAAGTCATCCCTTTTATATTACACAACAAGATTCCGTCTATGCTTAAATGGAACCACATTATCATGAGTAAAGAAACGCTTATTTATCTCATGCACTTCCATAAAGATGTGCTCTAGAACATTTACTACGATACTATTACCAGTTAGCTTTAGAAGCTTCGTACGGCTTAATAGCTTTTCAGTTTTAGTAATGGCAATATTGTTCGAGATTAATAGGTCGAAATCAAACTCGTCAAATCCCATAAGCAAAAAAGTTTCTCGAGGTGTTAGATTTCGATAAGGTGCTTTGTTGGTGCTGAGTTGGAGTCCGTGTTCAATCAGTCCTGCATTCGGATTTCGATCTTGTTTAGTGGTAATTGTCTTAGCTATATATCCGCTAGTTTTTAATCCAGTTGCCAAGATTGTAGAGTCTTTATATATTTTTTTTCTTGATTCAGTAAAGTTAGGTGTGCTCTCTATAGCTTCATCGAGATACTTTCTATCTTTAAAATAGTCCAATCTTAAAAATGGAGAAAGATCAGGTTCTTCGACAACTTGGTGTAATTTACTTTTTTCAAGATAGTTGTGGATTTCAAACCAGTTATCTTCTACAAGAACACTAAGCATAAATGTTCTAACTCGATTTTGTGGTACACCAAAATTTTTTGCATTTAGATCTAAATTGGAGTAGCTCTCATAACCTAATTTACGGAGTTCTTGTTTCCATAATTCAAAGTTATCAAGATGCCTAGGGCTTTTTATAGCTGTAACATTTTCCATGAGCAAAAATCGAGGTTTCTTTTTTCCAATCTCTTGATATTCTTTTAGAATCCGCTCTATTTGCCACAATAAGCTAGATCGATTGTTTGTGCCCTTATCAATACCAGAAAAATTCTTATGCCAATAGCTACTAATTGATAAATCTTGGCAAGGGAAACTATATGTTAACAAGTCTGCTTCTGGTAAATCTTGTGCATGAACTGTTGATATATCAACTAAATTTTTATTTTTTTCAATACTATGACAGATTGCTTTTAAATGATTACTTGTCATTCTAGATAAAGTACCTTTTTTAAGTGGGGTTTTACCGTCAGAACTTAGATTGAATTTTTCAAGTTTCATAATTAATTCAGTTTTTGGAATTTTATCATACTGATTAAGATCTTGCTTTCCATTGTGAATGATATCATAGGCATACATAGCTCCGATTTCCCATTCAACTGTGGCTACTATTTCATAATTAAATTCCGGGTTATTAATTTTTATTCTTTCAAGTGCTTTGGCTTGAGCGCCAATACCACTAAAGGCTTCTATTACTCTTAATTTCATGAAATACCTCCTCCTTTAATATTAACAAGTTGCAAAACATTAAACAAGCTGAAACAAGGGGGATTTAAGTTCTTTTGTATGATGTCTTCATATTTCTAAGTAATTATGGGCGTGAAAAGTGTTGTTGGTAATATAATGGGTGCTTATGTGTTGTTTACTTTCACAATGAAGAGGAAATTCAAGAAACAACATTTTTATAAAAGCATTGAACACGTTAAAGTATGCTCGTCACTATTTTTACCGAACTAAACAGAACTAATAGAGGGCTTTTTGAAGGTATGTTATCGGTCAGCCCTGAAAAAGCTTATGAACGCTCTACAAGACCGCGAGGCACAGAGGGCTACTATCAAGATAAAATGGCTGGTAAAAATGTGCTCATCGGATCGTTAAGGGAGCCTTCTCAATTGAAACAGGCGTTGGTGCTGAACTTTTATCATATGCCTCTAGAAAATATCACTGATCATAAATTTCTTACGCAAATCGAATATATCGCCTTATATCAATCAAAAGGAAAATTTACAGCCACTGGAGAGACAGGTATTCACTGGTATGGACGTGTTAGCGATTGGAAGGTTCTACATCGTCGTGAAATTACAGAGCGTCCGGCAAGACCAGGCTCAGAAGAAAAGCTGTATGTGAAATTCACAATTGATAAGTGGATCAAGCGGGAATCTCCAATCGTATCTGGTGGAAGAGGCATCTATAGGGTGTTATATACCTCGAAGTATGTGTTTGACCGGGCAGTAGAAATTGCAGAACTAAAATTAGAGTCAGAAGAGGATTTAGCGAAGTGGCGTGAACAAAGACGTGCTGGCTCAGTTACAATAGAACTGGATCATGATCAGGTGGATTTAGCGAAGCGGGTTTACGTACGTGATTCGAGCAAAGTGGAGTAGTGTGCTGGTTAATATATTTCTTTCTATTTGTAGATAATAAGTACCTCACAATTAAGCGACTACTTTTGGAAAGCTGGGGTAATATGAAAGAAATTATTGTTCAGCCACATTTTGAAGATGGGGATCCAACTAGGGCATGGGATGTCGATGGTAAGTATGCAATTACTAGTGATGGTTTATTTGTAAGTCTTTTCGAATATGAAAAAAGAAGTGATGGATTACTTAAACCAAAGGAGCTATTTAATTTTATATTTATAGCTATAGACGAATATCGAACGGTATCTGGTCTTTCTCATTATATTGAGACACTTAAGAAAATGTCAGCATGGGAACTACTTACGGAGCGTTATAACATTTCTGAAGACACATTTTATGTAAACCGATCAAAGGATTATAGGGCTAGTTATGAAGAAGATATTCAAACTCCAAAGTTTGGAGAATAGTGTTAATAGGCTTTTAATTAAAACTTGTACGGAAAATATGATGATTCCGTACAAGTTTTTTTATTGATAACGTATTGTCCAGTTCGACATTTTAATCAAAATAAAGCAAAATTATAAAAAAAGATAGGAAAACTTAAAGTATAGTTTACATTTTTGGTGTGAATAATTATACTAAACAATAAGAAGGGGAGTGAGGATATGAAAGATTTAATTACTGATGAAAGTGTTTTGCAGGTATTAAGGGGATACAACAAATGGTGGGAAACTGAAAAAGTTCCCAATGACTTTGCTAAACCTGTAAAGCGGTTTGCATATTTCGAAGCAAAGCAAAGCTTTGAACATTCGACTATTCGTCGGCACGTAATATTAACTGGACCACGTCGAGTTGGTAAATCGACCATTATGTATCAAACGATACAAGATATATTAGAATCGGGTGTTCCTTCAAAAAATATTCTTTATGTTTCTTTCGATCATCCACTTCTTAAAGTTTCAGAAATAGATCGCACTCTAAAAATATTTATAAATAATGTCGCATTAGACGAGAGTATCTATCTCTTTTTAGATGAAATCCAATACGCCTATGATTGGAATGGATGGTTGAAGACCATATATGATAACTACCCTTCATATCGAGTAATGGCAACTGGATCCGCAAGTCCAGCTTTAAGTGAAAGAATGCCTGAAAGTGGCGTTGGGCGCTGGGTTCAAATACGAATTCCTACGCTTTCTTTCTATGAATACTTAGAACTTCGGGGGATTGAAGCACCTAAACTCAAAGAGAGTATCAAACCAACTGCTCTTAGTGAACTGAGCCAGAAAGAATTAGTTTCACTTATGGGGAGCCTTCAACCATTGGAACGTCATTTCCATAGATATTTGTTAACAGGTGGATTCCCAGAAATTGCTCAATCTGATGACATTTCATATGCTCAAAGGATTATTCGAGAAGACGTTGTTGATAAGGTACTAAAAAGAGATATGGTGTCGCTCTTTAATGTAAGGCATATTGATGAACTGGAGAGGATATTTCTTTACTTATGTATGACGACGGGGAATATTATTGAACCCACAACCATTTCAAACAATATGGATATTACTCGCCCAACGGTATTAAAGTATCTCAACTTTTTAGAATTAGCAAACCTAATCTATATAGGTTATCCCGTTGATATGGTCGGGAAAAAGGTTTTGAAAGCTAAACCGAAAGTGTATCTTGCTGATGCAGCAATTAGGAATGCTGTACTTTTGCAAGGCGAGGAAGTGCTTCAGGATCCGGATCAAATGGGAATGATTGTAGAATCTGCTGTGTATAAGCATGTAAACACATTTTACTATAACTTTAATCCTAAAGTTGGATATTACAGGGACTCTGGTTCGCAGAAGGAAATAGATATTGTTGTAATGATGCCTAACTCAAAAATTATGATCGAAATTAAATATCGTGAAAATCCCAAAATAAAAGAAACAGAGGCAATTGTAGAATGGTCCAAGAAGGAGCAACAAACAGCGGCGTCTCTACTCATTACTAAAAATGGGGGGGACTACGGTTTACTAGATCATGCCCCAATTATGAGAATTCCAGCATTTGCATTTCTGTATTTACTTGGTCACGCTGAAAAAACACGGTTTAGGAAGCCTGTTTAGAGTTACCGATGATTATAACTACATGTTCCCATTAAAAATAAACGAAGCAACTAACTGCTTCGTTTATTTTGTTTGATTTTTAATTTGGATAAAAGATCTACTAATACAAGAATTCCTAAAGCCAAAAAAATGATTCCTACCCAAAAGTGAAAACCTTCTTGTCGAATAACTTTAAACAAGCCGATACCGAATCCACAACCTATAAGAAGAACTGATCTAATCATTTCATGTCTTTGTATATCAAACAACACCTTTCAGATCCAGATCATCAATAACTTTTATTAACCTTTACGAGTAAGAAGTAATCCATGACTACTCCCCCAACAACTCACCCACAGATATCTCCAACGCCTTTGCAATAATTACAACTTCATAATCCTGGACAAGCCTGTCCTGCCCTTCCAATCGTGAAAGACTCGTAGGACTAATATCTAGACCAAGTGTTTGCAACCGAGCCAAGAATTCCTTCTGCTTCATTCCTTGAGCTTTACGTATTGCAGTTACCCGTGTACCGATTATATTTTTTGTGCCTGGTGGCTCTTTTCTATGCTTCATAACGTACACCTCTCAATTTACCAAAATTGTACGAGATTACGCCATTGTTTTAATGCGAATATCGGATTAAAATGAAATAAACCGATATTCGCATTAAAAATTCTGATAGCTGTAACTACCAGCTAATCATTAGAGGAAGCGGAGGGTACAATATTGAACGAATTGCTTAATGAACTGGAATGGGAAAGAAGAAAGCTCAATGAGCTAGGTCAATCCTTAATAGAACAATCTATCCCACTTTGTAGTAACAAAGAGCTGCAATTACAAAGTAGGCTAGTAGATGATCTTTTAATAAAGCTATATCAATTAATGTCTGCCGATAATAAAAGTTAGTCATTACTTCATATTATTATTTCTTAACGAGCTACACCTTAAACTAGCTATTCATAGCCCTTCGCAAATAAACCCCTTAATAAGAGCTGCCCATATCCACTTTATGTGTTAGCTTGTTTTGAACATGTATAATTTGGGTAAATAAAGATACCTACATTAGCGATACATACAATTGAACCACTTCCGGATAAGACTACTTGTAGCCGCAAAATATACGGAAAAGAAGCGGGGGGATAGTGATGGACAATTTGCATATTGAACTAGAAAGGGAAAGAAAAAAGCTGAATGAGCTTGGTCAATCCTTATTAGATCAATCAATCCCACTCGCTAGCAACAAGGAGCTGCTATTGCAAAGTAGGCGAGTAGATGAATTGCTTAATCAACTATGCCGAGGAAAGCCGATAGGAAATAAAACATAGCGATATAGACCAAATTTAACATCACGATAATATTACTCGCATACTCCCTATGATATAATGACCGCAAACGATGATAGATGAGGGTGTGGATATGAGGCTAAACAAGGAAGAGAAGTCCTGGATTCTTTATGACTGCGGGAATTCAGCCTATTCGATGGCAGTGTCGACTGCGCTACTGCCGATTGTGTTCGGCATGTTTGATAATGTGGGCAGCAGTATGGACTTAGGTTACTTTAACTCATTAGCAAGTATTGTTATCGCTGTATTAAGTCCGATATTAGGGACGATCGCTGATTACAAGGATAAGAAAAAGCGTTTTTTTATGTTTTTTGCTTTTCTAGGCATTCTCTCAACCCTATCCCTAGCATTTATCTCGCCAGATAGTGGGCAGTGGCAATTATTGATCGTCTTTTATGTATTATCTGCAATCGGGTTTTCAGGGGCGAATATATTCTATGATTCGTTTCTAGTGGATGTTACGAGTGATGATCGCATGGACAAGGTATCCTCGCGAGGCTTCGCTTATGGCTACATATCAAGTGTTATTCCATTTGGCATCAGTCTAGTGTTGATCTTTTTCCTAGGCATGGATCAGGCGATTGGGTACCAGCTCGGCTTCATCATTACGGCTCTCTGGTGGGGCTTGCTTACGATGCCGATGATTAGAGACGTGCAGCAACGATACTACGTTGAGCCAGAGCCACGTCCTATCCTTAATAGCTTCAAACGATTAGGCAGCACCTTCAAGTCTATACGCAATTATCGCATGGTCGTTATCTTTCTCGTGGCATACTTTTGTTATATCGATGGCGTAGACACGATTATTAAAATGGTCGTTCCTTATGCTACCTCTGTGCTAGGAGCAGATGCTCTTAATACGTTCACGCTGCTTGGCATATTACTCATCATTCAAATTATCGCTTTCCCTTGCGCGATTCTCTATGGCAATCTAGCTAAAAAGTATTCGACACGAGCGATGATTATCGTAGGTATCGTCACGTATATCATCTCATGTATTGCAGCCTTTTTTATATCTTCGGTGTGGCATATCTTCGTTCTTGGTGCATTGATTGGTTCCGCACAAGGCGGGATTCAAGCTCTAAGTCGGTCGTATTATGCGAGAATCATTCCGAAGGAAAACTCGAATGAGTTTTTCGGGTTCTACAATATATTCGGAAAATTCGCTGCGATCATTGGCCCGTTATTAATGTCGTTGACTACAACATTGACAGGAAACGCTAGATTTAGTATTTTATCGATTATACCTTTATTCATTATTGGTTTAGTCGTATTTCTAGCTTTACCTAAGGAAAAGAATTATGATAGTGATGTGATGGGGAGATAATCAGAACGCAAAGGAGTACTAGCAGATGAAATTAGAGTTAACAGAAAAGCAATATAGAACATTGCTTGAGATGGTGTATATGGGAAACTGGATGGCGACTGCTACGAAAATACCGTCAGGGCAAGATGGAAACTACGAAGAGATGGAACAATATATTTATAGATGCTCAAAGAAAAACATATAGATAGACAATTTGAAATAGAGGAAGTATACAGTGAAGATTTTGAAAAAAACAGATTAAAAAACTTAGAAATAAAAAAGTAGTCAGCATTAGAACGCTCGGCGGAGCGATCTTTGGAGACTATCGCTATGGTCAAACATTGAGGGGCCGTCACAGATCGCAGCTTTCACTGACTTTCTGGGCGGCCCCTCTCTCATAACATTAGATCTCTTTAATCCCACGCTGCTCGAATACATTCATCACTTGCACCATTGCACTGCACGCCCTTGGAAAGCCAACATAGGCGGCACAATGAATGACTAGCTCAACGATTTCCTTTGGCTTCATCCCAACATTAAGTGCAGCATTCAGATGCAAACCCATTTGCTCAAATGCGCCTTGGGAGATCAATGCTGTCAAAGTAATCGTTTCTCTTTGCTTAAGATCTAATGCTTCTCTTGAATATATTTCTCCAAAACCAAATGACACTAGAAAATCTGCAAAGTCAGGATAGAAGTTTTTGAAGGCTTCGATCGGTTTTTGCCCATCTGCTCCAACCATCTCGTTTAGAATTTCAATTCCTTTATTATAGCTATCAACATTTCTACTCATCATTATCCCCTTTTCGTCGTTGGTGGGATCTCGTCTGGATCAACCATAACTTCAATGACCACCGTTCTATTGGCTTGCTTAGCTTTTTCTATCGCTGCTTTCAGCTCCTTAGCATCAAAGCATTTGAAGGAAAGAGCCCCCATAGATTCGCCAAACTTTTGAACATCGAGCATCGTTTTATACACGGTTCCTACTGCTTTTCCTAAGTTCAAGGTCATTCCTGTATCGACCATATCGATCTTCCCATTATTGAAGACGATAAAGAGGACATTAGCTCCATAGTTTACAGCAGTAGATACTTCGGTTCCATGCATGAACGTACATCCGTCTCCGGTTAAGCACACAACATTAGCTTGAGGCTTGGCAAGCTGGGCTCCAATCGAATAGCCAATCGCGTGCCCCATTGTACCGAATACATCATCAAAGTAAAAAGTACCAGCTGTCTTAATCTCGTAATGCTTTATACCGTAAAAGGTATGACTCCCATCATCTCCAAAGACGATCGTATCCGCATCTAGAGCCTCGCTCATCACTTTTACTGCTTCAACTGCGGATAGTGGTGATTTACCTTTCTCGAATGTTTCCGGTAGCTTATATTCGCTCATATTAAAGGGCATTTTAATTATTTCTTTGTATTCAAGCTTTTCGAATAACGCGTTGAGATTGGTCTTAATATCGCCCATAACGGGTACTGTTTCTACCTGAATTGTTTTACCTATAAATGTGTGGTCATAATCAAAATGAATCACCTTTTTTGGATACATCGAAGGCTTCAGACCAGGAATGGACATGTCGGAAAGCTTCGACCCAATGACGATCATTACATCTAGGCCAGCTTCAACGTAGCTGCTTGCTTCCTCGCTGCCTCCAAGGCCGTAAGCCCCTAATGACAGATGGTGATTACTTTCAAATGTGCCCTTGCCCCCTGGTGTAGTCATAACTGGAATGTTGAATATCTCAGCTAACATCTTCACTTCGCGGTAGGCTCTGCTAGAATGCGCGCCTTTACCGATAAGGATCACCTTTTTACCAGGACTGTTTAGTACATCCTTACATTGATCTAGGTTTGAAGCAACAGGATGTATAACTTCCGGTAATTCAATGGCAAATTCATCGATGCTTTCAGCTAACACGTCTGCGGCTATTGATAGATGAACGGGGCCTTTCACTCCTGAGTAGGCTTTCTCTATCGCATGCTGAAAGTAGGATTGAAACGTATCGGCTCTTTCTACTCTGGCGCTGAACTTCGTTACAGGCTCGAACATTTTAACAAGATCTGTTCCGAATATCGTAGAGTCTTGACCTAATGCTTTACCAGAATCCTTGACCGAAGGGTGGCCGGTAATAAAGAGCACAGGAAGATGGGACGCTTTGGCTTGACCAGCGGATGTTAAAAGATTCGTACCACCCGGACCCGATGTTCCAATCGCAACGGCTAATGAATGATTCATTAATGCGTAACCGGCTGCTTGGAATCCAGCTCCCGACTCATGCTTCGACAATACAAACTCAATACCATTATGATGTAAGTCAATAATGAGAGGAGTAACGGGCTTACCTGGAATACCAAATACGTGATTGATCCCCCACTTTTTGAAATGAATTGCTAGAATCTCGGAAACTTTTTTCATTTTAATTAACCTTCCATTTGCTGTGAGTATTTGATCTTTATATCTCCGTTCAATTGATAGAACGACCTTTCAAAATCATGTACAGAAAGTGGTTTACTAAAATAATATCCTTGCACGGCATCGCATTTTTTCTTTTGTAAGAAATTAAGTTGATCTTTTGTTTCTACACCCTCTGCGACAACATCCAAATGTAAATTGTGTGCCATCGATATAATTGTACTAACGATATTGGAGTCATTAACATCGATCATAATGTCTCTAACGAAGGACTTGTCTATTTTTAATGTGTGAATAGGGAACTTCTTTAAGTAATTCAAAGAGCTGTAGCCAGTACCGAAATCATCAATGCTAATCCGTACTCCTAACGCATTTAATTGACTCAATACATGGATGGCTCGTTCAACATCCATCGTCATTGTTTCTGTAATCTCTAACTCTAAATAATTTGGATCCATTCCAGTTCGAATGAGCGTATTCGATATGACGTCAACTAACGTATCCTTTAAAAATTGTTGCGAAGATAGATTAACGGCCATTCTAAGCTTAGGAAGCCCCATCTCAATCCAACGCTTGCTTTGAGCACATACTTCACTTAAAACCCACTCACCAACTTGAGATATCAGTCCATTTTCCTCTAATATTGGGATGAACACATCGGGAGATACAATTCCGTATTCTTGACTATTCCATCTTAAGAGAGCTTCCGCTCCAATGATATTCATAGTAGTTAAGTCAACCTGCGGCTGATAGTACACGATAAATTCATTGTTTTCTAATGCTTTTTTTAATGAAACTTCTAACGACAGCTTAACTTTTTCTTTGAAATTTGTCTTCATATTGGAATCGAACAGGGTGTAATTATTTCTTCCCTTTGCTTTCGACTTATACATGGCATTGTCTGCGTAAACCATAAACGTTTCAGTGTCTGTCCCATCATTCGGATAGATGGCGATACCGATACTCGCGGTTACATGGAACTTGGAACCGCTGATCGTGAAGGGTGTTTCGAATAAGTCAATAATTTGCTTAGCTGTATTCGTAACCTCATTCTGCTCGTGTAGATCATGAAACAGGAAGATGAATTCATCTCCGCCCATTCGGAACACTTTTCCGGTATCACCCAGCACTTGTATGAGTCTACCAGAAACTTGTTTAAGTAATATGTCACCATTGGAATGTCCAAACGCGTCATTAATCGTTTTAAAGTGGTCTAAGTCCAAAAACATAAGGGTCAAATCAATATTACTTCCAGAGGTTAAAGACGAAGAAATATGGTTATATAATGTTTCGCGAAGTGAGCGTCGATTAGGTAAAGATGTTAATTCATCGTGATAGGCCAAATAATTATGATGCTTTTCGTTTAAATAACGTTCGGTAATATCTCTAAGCTGAGCGTATGAACCAATAAAATTATTGGTCTCGTCATAGATGGGTTGAGCATCGAATAAACATACAACATTTTGATTATCTACCGTCTTTAACATCATCTGCACATTATCAAAGCTATGCTTGTCATATAGTACTTGCTTCATGTGACTACCTATCGGACATTCAGGATACTGCTCGCATCTTTCAATAATATTGGCATCCTTGAGGAAGTTGAATTTTTCTACCATAAAATCATTCACTGAATTAATAGTGCCGTCAGCATTTGTGACGATAATGCCGTTTCTGTTCCTATTAACCATAATTTGATTCAGCATATTTAATTTTCTATTCTGTTTCCTAAGTAAAAGCTCTCGCTCAATAGAATCAACAACGGTAGATAGCATCGTCAAGAAAAATGGATTATGCAACTCCGCTGCAGTCATAATGCATATACTTCCAAGTAAATTGTTAATATCTGTGTAACGGAAGGAAACTCCATAGCATGCTGAGCTATAAAGCACCTTATGGTAATGGTTTGAACCTACAACCTGCACAGGATGAGCTTGTTGAAGAGATAAGCTTACGACATTCGTCCCCATATCTTCTTGGGTAAATTGTGCGCCTACCTGTATACCTAGCTGTTGAACGGTTTTTCTTATCGTTTCATCACCAATCATATGCAGCAAGTACCCATTTTCATCAGATATTACAATTAATACAGGTGTTCCGCTCAAAGAGTGTAATATCTTTTTTGAGAAGAAATTAACAACGGATAAAATTTCACTGTAGGTGGTTCTCTTTTTCACTAATTCTTGTTCTGACATATAACGTCTCGGTTGCCTGACTTCATTAGGATCCATACCTACTTCGAAACATTTACGCTTTGACTCTACAATATAGTCTTCTTCATGATTCTGATTGATACATAACACCGCCTATTGACTATACAATCGTATATTTAAGAGTTGAAACTCAATTTTATATTAATAAAATGATAGTGATTTACATCACCCCTTATTATTCGACAAATTATGATATAACCCTTCAACGAATAACCTCAAATTAAAAGGATAAACCGACCAAGTCGGGTTATCCTTTTTTATACTCATTCGGGCTTAGCCCAACATCCTGCTTGAAAAGCTTTGAAAAGTACGAATAATTCGCATACCCTACTTTTTTCGCAATTGCGTACACAGATAACGTCGTCGTTTCTAATAAATGCTTCGCTGCAATCATGCGAGCTTGCGTAATATAGCTCCCTAAGGAGACGCCTGTTTCTTTCTTAAATACTCTAGCCAAATAATCAGGATTCAGATAAATAATTTCCGCCAAGCTGTTCCTCGTTAAGTCCTCACCGATATGAGCATGGATATACTGCTTAATCTCCTCCACGATCGATTTCGATTGCTTCGTGAATTCACGATAGTCCATAGCAATATTCACAAGATAAGCGATATACTCTTCCATATTCTCGATCGAATGGAGGGAGTGGGCGAATAGTCGCTCATAGGTTTTGCCAGAGTACAGCTTATGAGTCAGAATCTCCTTTGATTTGAGAAAGGAGTATACAAGCTGCGTGATGTCTAGTCGGAATAAGCTTAATATAGACTTATCGAGTAACTTATGATCGACATAGCCTCTTAGATAGCTCGCAGCTTCCTCAAGGAAAGCAGCGGGCTTGTTCTGATATAGAAGTTCCTCTAATGTAGGTAAATTAGGAGGCTCATACTCTCTTTTCATCTGACGTTCATACTGCTCCACGAAAAAGGTCTGGTTGCGCGACTTCGCAATCTCATCATTAATATTCACCAGCTGCTTAATCGACTGACTTATCCCGTCCAGCACGACCGCAGGACCGATGCTGCAGCTAACATCTGCTTTCAAGTACTGGTTAGACTTCACGATGAACGATGTGCAAAGCTCCTCCATCATATGACGATCTGGAGAGCCGCTCCACTTAAACATCGCGATCCAGTTATCTTCCTTATATTCCACAATCGCTTCGACGGAGAAATAACCGTTCTGGAACGTCTCGTTCAATACATTAATCAGCGCATAATCGAATAAGCCTTTATCCGTTATGCCCATACTGTTGTGATGGGGGAATACATGTATCAATAGCGGCTGGAATTGCTCCGTCATCGTATAAGGAAGCTGCTGCTCTTCAATTGCATGGACAAGCTCTGATGACTTCATCGGTAACGAATAGCTGCTATTAATTAGCTTCCTCCAAAAATGCTCAAAGATCTTCACTTGATTCCTTTTCCAGAAATACCCTTCCCGCTTTGCCTTCTCATTGCTTTGATGCTCTTTTGCTCTAGCTACCGCTTTATGAATAATAAGCATCAGCTTATCGAATTCGATCGGCTTAAGAAAGTATTCAAAGCTTTGCAGCTCAATCGCTTTTTGCGCATAGTTGAAATCCGCATAGTTGGTAAGGATGATCGCTTGAATATCGTAGCTTCGATCTCGAATCCAAGCTAGCAGCTCTAGACCGCTCCCTTGAGGCATATCGATATCTGAGATGAGGATGTGAATCGAATGGCTCGCAATAATGTCCCGGGCTTGAGCGATATTGTCAGCCGTATACACTTGTTCAATTGCTAAGGAAGACCAGTCCATACGCGTTTCGAGCGCTTTTATAACAAAGTAGTCGTCATCGACAATCAATGCATTCATGGTTCATCCCTCCTAGTCTCTGATGGCAGAAGCAGCATGATGCAAGCACCACCGCTATGCAAATTAGAAAAGTGTACCGTTGCTCGCTTGTCGTACAGGTACTCTAGCCGTTGAAGCGTATTCATAACTCCAATATGCTTGCCGCCCGCTTGATCGAGAGGCTGATGCTTTTGCAGCATCTCCAGTACTTCTGATGGGAAGCCGGGCCCTGTATCGGCAATTCGTATGAAGGTCAGCTCTTCCTCTTCTATACATCGCTGTTCAACCTCCAGGCTAATCTCAATCTCCTTGTCTCGAGACACCGCATATTTCATCGCATTTTCTATAAAGGTTTGCAGGATGAGCGGTGGAATGTGGACATCTGCTGTCGATTCCGCTGCGACAATTCGATATTGAAAAGCATTCCGATAACGCTGCTTTTGAATGTCAAAGTAGATTCTAACATGCTCGAGCTCATCTGCTAATCGCACGAAATCCTTATCATTCTGAAAAATATATCTAAAGTAATTGGAGATGGACATCGTCATTTTTTGGATTTCCTCGTGCATGTGCATCTGAGACATACTGTAGATCGTCGTTAGGCAATTCAAGAAAAAGTGGGGCTTAATTTGCAGCTTCATATATTGCAGCTGCATTCTTTGTTTCTCCAATTCACGCTCATACATTTCGATCTTAATATCCTTCAGCTGTTTCACGAGATCGATAAACTGCCTATTCGCTTTCTCCAATTCAATGATCTTACTGTTCTCGAAGTCGATCGGCTCTCCATTACTCGTCAATACGGTCAAATTTTTAGAGAAGTTCTTAATGGGAATTAACACCTTTTTCAGAAAATACAGCATGATGAAGCATAAGTAACAAGCTATCATAACGGCTAAAAGCACAACGAGCAGCTGCGCGACCATAATTTTCTCAAAGGTGCCGAATTGAATGACCAGCTTGACATAGAAGGTCGCATTCGAGAACTCTTGGTTGACCGTTGTTCCGAATTGGAATAGCTTTAACAGCTTTGACTCTTGTGGAATCGGATTCGTTATACTTTCGCCATCACCACCGATGAAGGTGGCATAGCCTTCTCCGCCGAGATCTAGCTCCTGCAATGGACGAATCAGCTTGTCTGCGGATATGAGACTAATCATGTAGCTGTCGTGATATGGCACGATGTTAATTATGTAGTAGCTTCCATTGAGGTCAATCGTTGTCCATTGCGAGTAATATTGCTCATACACCAGTTTATCCTCAACCGACTCGACAACCTGCTTTTTGAGTTTTACGTATTCTGGATAGGATAAGCTCATCGGTGCGAAGTTCGAGAAAAATTGATGGTCTCTTAAATAGACAAAAAAGTTGTACTCCGCTCCTAAGCTTTTTTGCAGCTCGGCATAGCGCTTATACAGATTACGATTCGACTTAATAAAATCACTGTCGCTGGAAGTATCGTCGTTCATAATCTCTAGGTCCTCATCGTTCGCAAGTGTCCATCCCATGAAACGATTCACATAAGAGAAGTTATTGTTTATTCGATCGATATACAGCTCAGCCGTATTACGCAAATACTGGGCAGATTGCTGCTGGACGAGAGAGATGGATACAAGGCTAATGATGAGATCGAGTAGTAATGTAATGAGAGAAATGAGGAGTAGTCTTTTTACGTAATGCTTAATAGGAAAATTCCGGCCAGCTTCTTTCGTTTCCATTCACGAGCCCCCTATGAATGTCCTTCAATTAAATCTTGTGTACCTATTATAAATCCAAATGAGAAAAAATAGATCACAGAACGATCGATTCTAGCAAATATGTCCGAATAGTGTTACATAAAGTCCGGATTCAAGCATGCTGCAAAAAGCTGAATCGATCACCGAGCCCATGAAGTCCGAATCTTGTGCTGATGATGTCCAGATTGTTGTTCGTGATGATTCTATAATGAAATTGTTCATAGCTTAGAACGATTCTTCTAGAAGGGAGGCGACCAACTTGAGTCAATATACGCTGCGCATGAAGCGTACGGCTGCAAAGATTAGTAAGAACTGGGGCTTGTACCTTCTGCTGCTGCCGGCTGTCGTGCTGCTCATACTTTTTACGTATAAACCGATGTACGGAGTGATCATTGCATTCAAGGATTACAATCCTTCCTTAGGAATTACAGGGAGTCCGTGGGCAGGCTTCAAGTATTTTGAGAAGTTTTTCAACTCCTATCAATTCGAAGTTACGCTCAAAAACACGTTGTACATCAGCCTTTACAGCTTTGCAACCTTTCCGATCCCAATCGCTTTTGCAGTGCTCGTCAATCAAATGCGACAGAATGTGTACAGGAAGTTCTTTCAGACCGTAACCTACATGCCGCACTTTATCTCTACCGTTGTCCTAATCGGCATAATGATGATTCTGCTATCTCCAGGGAACGGGTTGATCGGTAATATCTATCGACTGTTCGGTGCGGAAGCTCCTAATCTTATGGGATCGGCAGGGTTATTCAGCAGCTTGTATGTATGGTCCGATGTGTGGCAGCAGACAGGGTGGAACAGTATTATCTATCTCGCCGCGCTGTCGGCAATTAACCCGAATTTGTATGAGGCAGCAAAAGTCGACGGTGCGACCAGATGGCAGACGGTGCGACACATTGATTTGCCGATGCTGATGCCTACCGCCATTACGCTGCTCATTCTACGCGTTGGAGGGCTGCTCGGTGTAGGGTTTGAGAAGGTGTTCCTGATGCAGAACAATCTTAATATATCAGGCAGCGAGGTGCTTTCCACTTACGTGTACAAAATCGGTCTATTAAGCGCCCAATACAGCTTCTCATCTGCGATCAATCTGTTTAATACCGTTATCAATCTAATTTTATTAATTATAGTGAATCAGATATCTAAAAAGTATAGCGAGAACAGCATCTGGTGATTGGTAGAGAGGAGGCTTGAACATGGAAGGAACTGCACAGCTGAAGGCGCGCAGCAAAAGAAAACGATGGTCCACCGATTCTATCAGTGAGATCATGCTTTACGCCTGGACGATCATCGTACTCATTATTACGTTATATCCGCTTTATTTTATCGTCATCGCCTCCTTTAGCGATCCGTATGCTGTGGGCAACGGACAGGTCTGGATCTTTCCGAAAGGCTTTACGCTTGATGGCTATAAGGAGCTATTGAATCATTCTCGAATATGGATTGGCTATCGCAATACGATCGCATATACAATCATCGGTACGCTTATCGGTCTTGCGGTTAATCTTTCCGCGGCCTATGCGCTGTCAAGGAAGGATCTGTTCGGACGAAAAATACTTACCTTATTCTTTATCTTCACGATGTTCTTTAATGGAGGGCTTATCCCAACGTTTCTAACGATTCGAGATTTCGGTTTGTATGACACGTTTTTAGTTATGGTGCTTCCTTTTGCTGTCGGTGTATTCGACATCATCGTTGCACGTACCTTTTTTCAAAACAGCATCCCTTCCGATCTATGGGAAGCAGCACAAATGGACGGCTGCGGCAATCTTCGCTACTATTTCCTCATTGTTCTTCCATTATCGAAGGCGATTATATCAGTTTTGGCACTATGGATTGCTGTCGGGCATTGGAACTCTTATTTTAACGCATTGATCTATATTAACAATCAAGAGCTGTACCCATTGCAGTTGGTGTTGCGCAACATATTGATTACGAACCAGATGCAGTCGGATATGGGGTCTGGTGAAGCGGCGCAAATCGCGCTGCGACTGGCGAATATGCTGCGGTATTCGGTCATCATTGTCGCCACGATCCCGATCATGTGTGTGTATCCCTTTGTACAGAAGTACTTTAACCAGGGGGTGATGATCGGAGCTGTAAAGTCGTAGACAAGGGTTTCAAGCGCAGGTTAACGAATTTCTATTCAATAGGTTAAGGGGGATGTTTCCAATGAAAAAAGCATTGTTGTACCTTACGCTGCTTTCCATGCTGGGATCACTTTTATGGGGTTGCAGCAGCGATAATAAGAAAGAGAATGCTCCAGGGACGAATGCTGAGGAAAGCTTCAACAAAGAGGGGCTTCCTATTGTCAACGAACCAATCACCTTGGATGTACTGACTGTTCGTTGGGGGAATATGGGAGATAGCTTCACAACCAATACATGGCTGCAGGAGCTAGAGACAAACTCAAACGTAAAAATTAACTGGCAGGTTATGTCTACGAACGATTGGGGCGAGCAAAAATCAGTCATGCTGGCAAGCGGCAAGCTGCCCGATGTCATTATTGGGAACCTGTCATTTGAAAACTCTGACATTATTAATAATTCTAGCTACTTCCGCCCGCTGGACGATTATATTAACGAATATATGCCAAACTTAAAGGCGGCTATGGAAGAAACGCCGATGATGAAGAAAATTAGCACATTTCCTGACGGAAATATCTACTCCTTGCCTGCTAGACTTCCATCGCGTCCAAAATCAAGTATGCAACCGGTCATTAATAAGGCCTGGCTAGATACATTAAAGCTAGAGGTTCCGACAACGATGGATGAGCTGTATACCGTGCTCAAAGCATTCAAAGAGGAAGATCCGAACGGTAATGGTAAGCAGGATGAAATTCCTGTGAGCAACTCTGGCGATATCGATCTGCATGTGCTAAGTATCTTTGGGATTACAGATCTGAGAGGCAATAATATGATCATCAAGGGTGGCAAGCCTGTCTACTATCCTACCTCCGAGGAATATAAAGAGGGATTGAAATGGATGCATAAGCTTTACTCTGAGGGCATCATCGATCGCGAGTCATTTACACAGGATGAGACGATGCTGAGCGCAAAGCGTCAAAATCCAGATGCACCGCTGATCGGTTTCTCTTACCAGTGGACACCGGATGCTGTATTCGGTCAATGGAGCGATCAATATATAACGATTCCACCAATTATCGGTCCAGATGGTCAAGGCTATCAAATGGGTGAGCCAGATGGCTTAAGCTATAGACGCAATGAGGTACTCATTACAACCTTTAATAAATATCCGGAGGCTACTGCTCGTTGGATTGATCAGTTCTATACGGGCGAAGCGAGCATTCAGAACTTCTGGGGTGCAATCGGTACGTCCATCGAGAAAAGCGACGATGGAACATACTCCTTGATGGCGCCGCCTGAGGGTACGAGCGCAGACGCATGGTATTGGGAGAAGTCACTACGAGATTTTGGCCCGAAATACGTAAGTCCAAGCTTTGAGGAAAAGATCAAGCTCGATCCTTCAACCGGGGACGGACTAAAGCAGGATCTCGACAAACTCGGTGCGGATTATGTAACCGTTCCATTCCCAGATGTTATGTATACACCTGAGGAATATCAAGAGCTACCTACGCTCACCGCGGACATTAACAGCTACATCGCAAGCACTCGCGCCCAATGGGTGTCGAAAGGTGATATTGATAGCAACTGGGATGCCTACGTGAAGCAGCTGAATGACATGGGACTTCCACAATTAATCAAAATCTACGAGGACGCCTACGAGCGCTACATGAATGTGGAATAAGCGTTGATGATGTTGTCTGAGAGTTACTTGAGTGTTGAATGAGGTTGAGTGACTCAGTATTGGTAAGCTTACAGGTAGCATCGAATCTATCGGTGTTGTCATAGAAGTAAGCTTCGAAGTGCCGAGTCCTCCAGATGTTTTCTGAAAATTAAACTTCATGAGAGGTCTGCTCAAAGCTCACCGTGAGCGGAGGAACAAAGAGCTTCTGGAAACGACAGTGTCCCGTGTTTAAGTCCCGATTATCCCACTTAGCGGAGGAACAAAGAGATTCTGGGAAACGAAGTGTCTCGCCTTTAAGGCCTGATTCTACCCTATTAACTTCAAGAATCAGGCTTTAAACGCGAGTGTAGGAACTCTTTGTTCCGCAGCGGAATCAGGCTTTAAACGCGAGTGTAAGAACTCTTTTTCCGTAGCGGAATCAGAATCAGACTTTAAACGCGTGTAAGAACTCTTTGCTTCGTAGCGGCGCTACATGCTTCTAGCACAGTAAATTGACAAGGAGTGTAGAGAATATGTTGAAGGTTACCGTATGGAACGAGAATCGGCATGAGCATCAGAATCCAGCCGTCAGAGAGGTGTACCCAAGTGGAATTCACGGAGCGATTGCTTCGTTCCTAACAAAGGCAGGCTTCCAGGCACGTACAGCAACGTTAGATGAGCCAGAGCATGGCTTAACCGATGAGGTGTTGAACAATACCGATGTGCTGATCTGGTGGGGTCATCTTGCTCACGGTGAAGTACAAGACGACATTGTTAGAAAAGTACAACAGCGCGTGCTGAACGGGATGGGTCTTATTGTACTTCATTCCGGGCATTTCTCAAAAATTTTCAAAGCGTTAATGGGAACGTCTTGCGACTTGAAATGGCGTGAAGCCGATGAACGTGAGCGACTTTGGGTCGTATCGCCAAGCCATCCGATTGTCGAAGGGATCGGCGAATATATTGAGCTGGAAAAGGAAGAAATGTACGGTGAGCATTTTGATATTCCGATGCCTGACGAGCTGATCTTTATGAGCTGGTTCGAGGGCGGTGAGGTGTTCCGTAGCGGCTGTACATATGCGCGCGGCAACGGCAAGGTGTTTTATTTCCGACCGGGACATGAAACGTATCCAACCTACCACAACGAGGACATTCAGCGTGTTATCGTTAATGCCGTGCAATGGGCTGCTCCCGTTGATCGTAAACGACCGTTCTATGGCAACGCGACGGCTTTAGAGCAAATTTCTGCGAAATAAGGGAGGATGACAGCATGAAAACATATCGAATCGGATTGATCGGCTTAGGTGGTATGGCGCATTCGCACAGGCATTGGATGATAGAGACGGGCCGCATGAAAATCGTTGCTATTAGCGATGTGAATGTAGAGGCGCTAAAGCAGTTCGGTGATCAGCTAAGCCTCGTAGAGGAGAAGCGCTATGATGATTTTAAACAGCTCATTCAAGACGCGGATGTTGAAGCGATCGTAGCTGTAACACCGAACAACATTCATGCGGATATTATTCGTGCCTGCCTCGAAGCGGGTAAGCCTTTTCTAGGGGAAAAGCCGTTCACGCGCACATTTGACGAGGCGACTCAGTTGCTTGAGCTGTTTGAGAAACAGCCTGTTCCAGCGATGATTGGCTTTAGCTATCGGTATACGCCTGCTTTTCGCTATGTACGGGAGCTTATTCGAGAAGGAAGTATCGGTACAGTAAGAAGTTTTTCTATTCAATATTTGCAAAGCTGGGGGAAGGCTGATCACCCTTATGTATGGCGATTCGATAAAGAAATTACCGGCACAGGCACGCTTGGTGATCTGGGCTCTCATATGATTGATATGGCTCGATTCCTTTTCGGTGAGTTTAAGGAGCTTTCGGCACAGCTGAAGACGATCATACCAGAACGTTTGGAATCTAAAAGTGGAAAAATGATCAAAATAGAGGTTGACGACTTTGCTAGCTTCCAAGCTCGGATGTCAGGCGATGTAATGGGCATCTTCCATACTTCTCGCAATGTGGTAGGCTCAGGCAATCAGCACGAGGTATCGATCTACGGAGATACCGGCACCTTGCATGCCTCAACCTTGAATCCGGAGCAAATTATATGGATTCGGGAGGAAGCACAAGGTCAATTGTCGAAGATAACACTTGATGTGCCGGATCATTGTAAAGTGAAGCAGTATGACGATTTTCTAGCCTTGCTGGATGGTCAGGCCGAGGAATCTCTGCCAGGCTTCATGGACGGCTATCACAATCAGTTGGTGCTAGAAGCGATCGTGAAGTCGAGCGAGAATAAGCAAGTGATTCAATTTTAGTTAGGAGGACGCCTCTATGTCTAAGATTTATCGAATTGGAATTATCGGTTGTGGTGGCATAGCAACGGGAAAGCATATGCCTGCACTTCAAAAGCAGCCGAACGCTGCAATGGTTGCGTTTTGTGATATCGACGAAGAGCGTGCCGTAACTGCTAGTAAAGCTTTCGGTTCTCCAGATGCAAAGATTTATACCGATTATAAAGAGCTGCTGGCCGACCAATCACTTGATATCGTGCATGTGTGTACGCCTAACGACACTCATGCAGAGATATCGATTGCAGCGCTTGAAGCTGACAAGCATGTTATGTGTGAGAAGCCGATGGCTAAGACAGCGGCAGATGCACGTCGCATGGTGGAGGCAGCAAAACGTACAGGAAAAAAACTGACGATCGGCTACCAAAACCGTTTTCGCTCGGACTCTCAATATTTGAAGCGTCTTTGTGAGGATGGCGAGCTTGGTGATATCTATTATGCTAAAGCTCATGCAATTCGTCGTCGCGCGGTTCCGACATGGGGCGTGTTCCTCGATGAGGAAAAACAAGGTGGAGGACCACTGATCGATATTGGAACCCATGCTTTAGATCTGACGTTATGGATGATGAATAATTACAAGCCGAAAGCTGTTCTCGGAACTTCATTCCACAAACTGTCGCCACGAGCGAATGCGGCCAATGCATGAGGCTCTTGGGATCCAGCGAAGTTCACTGTTGAGGATTCCGCGATGGCGATGATTACGATGGACAATGGTGCCTCTATCATGCTTGAATCAAGCTGGGCCATTAACATGCTGCAGACAGGAGAAGCGAAGACGACCTTATGCGGAACCGAAGGCGGTGCGGATATGGATGACGGCTTGCGTATTAATGGCGAGAAGCATAGCAAGCTGTTCACGAACCGCATTGAACTTGATGCAAGCGGCGTTGACTTCTACGATGGGAGTAAGGATGACCCTGCCGAGCTAGAAGCTCGACTATGGCTGCAGTCGATCGACAAGGGTACTGAGCCATTAGTTACGCCTGAGCAAGCGTGCGTTGTATCTGAGATACTCGAAGCCGTCTATGAGTCTTCAAGAACTGGTAAGGCGATATATTTCGAATAAAGACATGAGGTTCAATTCGTAGATATGGAGCTCTATAAAAAGATACAAAGCGCTTGTAAGTAAGAAGCCATACATGATATCATTTACATATACAAAGCTGCATTCATATGTGGTATACATGTAGTGGTTTAGAATAGCACAACTGGATTGTGCGTATACTGCAAAAAGGAGTCGTGCGGCAAACACGACCCCTTCAGCAATAGCCGCTTTTAAGGGCGGTAGGCTTCAGTTATTGGAAATAGAAAAGACAGATGGACCGCAATTCCTTTTCCGGGGGGCGGTCTATTTGCTTTTAAAGGACAGTATCATCACGATAAGCGTACCAAAGGTAAGCATTAATATCAGTGCCTCGAAAACTGTCATTAGGCATCCCTCCCTTCTGTAGAGAGGTAGCCGACCGCCCATATAAGCCTATTCTATTGCTGTGTTGATTATATCATGTCCGCATTGTTGTTGGACAGATGCGTGAAGTCAGATTTCCCTGTTTTTTGTCAATTATTTTTCACTCCCATACTTTTATACTAGTTTGTCGAGTCTAACTCTATTAATATAGAAACTATAAGAGGAGTAGGAGTGTGTTGAGGGATGGTTGGACCATTTAAGCGAGTGACGGAAGCAACATATTTAGCTACAGATAAAAGTGACAAATATCGAGCGATTCTTCGCCATTTTTATATTCAGCATGAACGGTTGAGAGAGTTTTTATTACCTGAAGAGGTTTATATCCATCTAAAAGATTCCCCTTATTTTGAAAAATATGAAATAGAAGAATTGCATAGTGATCTCGCGTCACTAGTCAAGTGGGGGAATTTGCGTGCCCAGCAGGAAAGCGGAAAAGTGAAAACGATAGATGAATTTAAGAAAAAAAGATTCAGATATCAGATTACACCTTACACGGTCGAGTTTGAACGGATGCTTATTCAATTTGAGCATCAGTCGGAACAATTTGGCGGTTCTTTGGAGAAATCTCATTTTGAAAGAATGTATCAAACGTTGCAAAGTATTAAACAATCCTCCGATAAATCAGCCGAAAGTTGTGCTCAGCTATGGGATGATTTACTTACCTATTTCAAAAAAATTACTCAAAATACATCTGATTATTTTGCATACTTGCGTAGTGAAGATGCTTCAGAGCAAATGAGGTCGGAAGCATTCTTTTTATATAAAGATCAATTTACGCGCTATTTGCGTGACTTTATTATTAATTTACAGCGAACAGCTGCTTCCATTCAGGATATTATGCTTACGCTGCATCGTGAGGAGATGCGGGGGTTCTTTCAAAAAGTTTCCCAGCACGAAGAAAACGTTTTCCGCTTCGAACGGTTAGGTGAACACGTCGATCATGTGGGAGAGCTGGAAGCTACATGGTTTAATGTGAAGGCTTGGTTTATCGGTGATGATGCGGGTGAAAGCCAATACGAAAATGTGCTGGAGCAAACGAATGAAGCCATTCGAAGAATGACAAGGATTATTCAACGATTGGGTGAACGCAGCATGCTTCATCGCAGCCGGAAGGAAGATTATCTTCATCTTGCACAATGGTTTTCTAATTTGTCCTCCATCGAGGAAGCGCATAAGCTGTCTGCAATCGTTTTTGGTTTGTCGCACACGAAACATTTGTATTCCGATCATATCCCAACGGATGATATCTATACAGATGTGTGGGATGAGGCACCGATGGCTCATGAACGAGTGCCAAGAATTCGTGCTTACCGGGAGAAGTCACGAGCAAATGCGGTAGAAAGTCATGCTGATAAGAAAGAAATGACTAAGGTAGCATATTTACAGCGGCGGGTGTATGAACAGCAGATGATTGAGCAATATTTGGACGGACATATCATTGAATTAGAGCAATTGCCTGTTATCCAGCCTTTTGTGAGGAAGCTGTTGCTTTCCTGGATTGGAAAAGCTATGGCCAAAGCAGATCGCATGATCAAGACTGAGTACGGTGATGTTGTAAAAGTGGAACTGGATCGAAGCCGAACAATTGTATTAAGAGCGGAAGATGGACAGATGGAAATGCCAGCAGTGACTTTGTCGTTCATTGGAAGGGAGAAGTCGTAATATGAGCATACAAGCGGATGAATTTGACGAGCGGACCTCGGATGCATTGGCTTTGTTGTTTGAACAATTTTGGATTTTGCGGGATGAAGAACCAGAAGCTTATCGAATGATTCGCGACCGTGAATTGAAACTTAAACGATATATTCAGGAAAAATTCGGCCTTGACCTTATTGTGCATCAGCACTTTGCCAAGTTAGAGAAAATTCCTGTGGAACCGCAGAGCTGGATGGGAATTCAGGCTTTCGAAGAACAAATGGATTATTCGATTTTTTGTTGTGCACTTGCCTATACAGAGCAAAAAGCAGTGGATGAACAATTTTTGCTGTCAGATCTGGCAGAGCGAATACAAGAGCTGTACAGCGGTGACATCCCCTTGGACTGGACATTGTATCAGCATCGACGCTCGCTTGTAAGGTCTTTAAAGCAGGTCATTGAGCTAAGTTTAATAAAAACAATAGACGGTAATCTTGAGCATTTTCAGAATAGTGAGGAAGAGGAAGTACTGTATGAAGTGACCGTGTATTCCAGATATTTTATGAGGTCATACCCTGATGATTTATTTAAATTCAATACAATCGAGGAGCTAATCGAGCAGGAATGGCAACGGCATTCAGAGGACCAGCGGAGGAAGCGGGTTTATCGCAAGTTGATGATGACACCGTTTGTTTATAGGAAGAGTGAGGATGATCAAGACTTTTCCTATATTCGGAACTTTAGGAACAGACTGCGTGAGGATATCGAAGAGCATAGTCCGTTTCGTCTAGAAGTGTTTAAGAACGCTGCAATGTTAACGTTGCCAGAAGCTAAGAAACGCTACACATTGTTCCCCGATGCGAGTGGTGTTTCTGATGTAGCACTTCATACGATTGCGATTATAAGAGCGCAATTACAAGACTTTGTTGTCAATGAATTCGGTGAGCTTCGGATGCCATATATCCGGTTCCAAACCGTAGTTAATGAGACGAAAGAGATATACGGACACGGATGGGCAAAAAAGTATCGTGATCTAACGATCGAATCATTATCAGATGAAATAATTGCATTGTGGAAGTTATGGGATATGGCTGAATATGAGCAACGAACGCATATGTTGACAATCCTACCAGGGGCAGCACGTATGATTGCTTATTATCCACAGGATTATGAGATGGAAGGAGATGATAGCTAGTGGCTGCAAAATGGAAGCTTAATCGCGCAGGGTTATTTAACTTTTGGTATTACGACAATGAAATCTTTGAGTTTGCAGACGGTAAGTTATTGCTTAGGGGGACGAACGGTTCTGGTAAATCTGTAACGATGCAGAGCTTGCTGCCAGTGCTGCTTGACGGTAAAAAATCTCCAGATCGGCTGGATCCCTTTGGTTCAAGATCAAGAAGAATGACTGATTATTTGCTAGGAGAAAAAGAAGTTTCTAATCGAGATGAACGAACCGGTTATTTGTTTATCGAATATAAGATGGAAGGTACTGACCAATACTTGACGACAGGTATGGGAATGCAAGCGAAACGTAATCAACCGTTGAAATCATGGGGATTTGTCATTACGGATAATCGACGTATCGGCTTTGATGTCGAGCTTTTTAAGCTAATCAATCAAAATGGTGAAAGAAAGCAATTTCCGTATTCACAAGCAGAATTAACAACGATCATTGGCATGGGTGGAGAAGTTGCAAGCTCTAACCAAGACTATATGAAGCTCGTTAATCGATATGTTTTTGGTTTTGAAACACTTGAAGCTTACGATGATTTAATTAAGTTGCTTATTCAGCTGCGTAGTCCTAAGCTATCAAAGGATTTTAAACCAACCGTCATATATGAGATTCTGGAGGAAGCACTGCCACCGTTGACTGATGATGATTTGCGTTATTTATCTGATTCGATTGAGCAGATGGATCAGACAAAGCAACAGATGGAGCAACTCGTGAAAGAGGTACAGGCACTAACGAAGCTTAAAAATGCTTACGATGTTTATTCTGAACGAATCTTCACTGACCAGGTTAAGGAATGGAGTCAAGCGAAAAATCGATCTGAGAAGGAAATGCTTGAGATAGAGGCGTTCGAAAAAGAGATAAATGAGCTCACAGCAGATTTAGAGGAAAGTAAAAAAAGAGAGCACGAATTAAAGATTGAAGAAGTTGCTTTAGAAGAGCATAGAAAACGACTACAGCTACATGAAGTTTTTCAGTTAGAGGAGCTGCTACAGCAGAAGCTGAATGAACATAGTGCGCTAGGGCATGACTTGAAAATGAAAGATAATCAGATCAATGAAAGGGTGACAAAGGAGAAGGGAATTCGAAAAAGAATAGATGAGCTTGAGGTAAATATTGATCAGAAAAAGCGGCAGTTGAACAACGATATTGAGGAGCTTGATTATGAAGCTCAAGAAAGCGGATTTGCACAGCATGAGATGAATGTGCGGGATTATAAGCGCTATGAAGGGAAGTTGTTTAACTTCGAAAATTGGAAAAGAGAGCTGGATGATCATACCGATAAGCTAGACGCTGCTCTCCAGGAATTGAGAAATCGAGATTCGATTATTCAAAACATCGAAGAAAAACAACGCCAGCTAAGTGAGGAAAAGCAAGCATATGATTCGTTATTGGACGATGAACGGAAATGGCAGAAGCTTTTATATGAAGAAAAGCAATCTTTAATCCATCAAATTCACCTTTGGCTTGAAAATCATCAACAATATCGGGTAGCAGATGCAGATATACAGCGAATGATGCGTATGGTGGAGCAGTTGTTCTCTGAGCATGAGTATGAGGATGTAAAGGAATTGTTCAAGCGCACTGTTGATAACTATGAGGATGAACTTCGTAATCGTCGTGCTGAGCTACTTACTCAAAAGGCTCAAAGTGAAAAGGAATTAGAGCAATTGCGAGCGGACTGGAAGCACATCCATGCACAGCGAGATCCAGAGCCCAAGCGTCATGTAGCGACGATAGAGGCACGTAAAAGGTTAGACGAGCAAGCGGTGGTGTATAAGCCATTGTATGAGCTTGTTGAATTCCATCCCGACATTCCTTTTGAGGTACAGCAGCGCCTTGAAAGTGCATTGACTGAAACAGGACTACTTGATGCTTTAGTGACGACAGAACAGATTGAATATAAGCATGATCGCGTTTTGATCGCGGATCCAAAGCTATTTACAGCGACGTTGGCCGATTATTTGCGGCCGGATGCCATGCAGAAGACGATACCGTATGACCGTATAGAGGCGATCCTGCAAAGCATCGAGATGAACGGTGAAGCACCGATCCATTTTACAGAGGATGGTCGGTATCGCTTCGGAAATTTACAGGGACATGCGTTGCCATTGGAAGAAGTTCGCTTTATCGGTCGAGAGGCGAGAAAACGCTATCGGGAGCAGCTGTTAGCAGAGCTTGAGCAACAAATAGCCGACTGCCAAGCTCAGATCTCTTTGCTGGAAGAAGAACGACACCTAATGGATGAGTCGCTTGAACGCTCTAAAGGGGCATGGAATCAGTTTCCAACAAGTAAAGATGTAAAAGCATGCAATAACGAGCTTGAAGAAACGAAAAGAAAAGTCGCCTATCACGATAAATTAATTAAGGATCTATCCAATCATACAGCTGCCCTCGAGCAAAAACTCCTAAGCAGCAAGCGGAAACTTAATGAATTGACAGAGGGACTCACGCTGGGAAAGTTAACGATTGAAGGTTATCAAAAGGCGTTGGAATATAATCGGCAATATGTAAACCGACTACAGGATATTCACAGAGAACATGAGTCTTGGGTTCGACTGCTTGAAGACGTTAGAAGAGAGCAAGAAAGATTAGTAGAACTTCAGTCTGAAATTGATGAGCTACGTGGAGAGTGGAATGTACTTGAAGCGAAAGCAGCGAAGCTGAAGCAGGAAATCGATCATATTAAACACCAGCAGCAGTTAAAAGGTGCGGAGGATGTAAGACGAGAAATTCGTGAAGCGATAGCACAACTAGAGCACGTTACTTCCGAACTTCGTCGACTTACTAGTCTAATTCCTACTTTGGATATCAAACGCTTGAATACGCAGGAAAAGCTTGAAAAAAAGAAAAACGAGTGTGTATTTTGGAGTCAGATGAAAGTAGTGTGGGAGGAAACACTTCAGAAGGAGTGGAAACGGGGAACGATTGCTTCAGACGATGCGGTGCTGGATGATAAGCTTCTTAAAGTGTACGCAGATAAATCACTAACTAAAGATAAATCTGTGTTGGAGGGAGAACTGTCGAGATTATTCTATAGTTTACAGCCTGATCTAACAGAGCATAAAATTATGCAATTTACAGACGCCGCAATTGTTCCTGATTGGATGAAGGAGATAGAGCAAGACGAATGGAAGCCGGTTATCGAGCAATGGAAATCGAAAAACACGAGAAATATTATCGAGTTTGATCAACGGGGAGTGAAAATTTCTCCTGCAGCACTGTATGAAAGTGTCTCTCGAGAGCTGTCCATACAAGAAACAAGACTTGATGAGATGGACAAGCAGCTCTATGAAGAAATTTTACTTAATTCAGTCGGGCATAAGCTTAGAGCGCGTATTCGCCGAGCAGAACAATGGACTGAGAAAATGAGAGGGCTGATGGAAAGCAGGGATACTTCTTCGGGACTTAAATTCTCAATACGCTGGAAAGCTAGAACGGCCGACTCAGAGCAGGAGCTTGACACGAGTGATCTTGTCGCTTTGTTGAAGCAAGATGCGAACGTATTGAACGAAGATGATCTCGAACGAATAACTCAGCATTTTCGTTCGAAGATTCAGTCAGCGAAAGCTTGGCTTGAGGAAAAAGGCGAAGGTCAGACATTGCTTCAGGTTTTGAAAATGGTACTCGACTATCGCAAATGGTTTTCATTTGTGCTGTATTATGAGCGTCCCAATGAGCCTCGTCGGGAGTTGACTAATCATCAATTCTTCAAGTTCAGCGGCGGGGAAAAAGCAATGGCAATGTACATTCCGCTCTTCACTGCTTGTTATTCACGTTACCAGGAGGCGGCACCGAGTGCTCCTTATATTATATCGTTAGACGAGGCGTTTGCTGGTGTGGATGAAAATAATATTAATGAGATGTTCGAGATCGTCGAACAGCTCGACTTTAATTATATTATGAACTCACAAGTTCTATGGGGCGATTATGAAACGGTTCGGTCGTTGGCTGTATGTGAGCTTGTTCGTCCTAAAAATGCAGACTATGTGACGGTTATTCGTTATACGTGGAATGGGCAGGAATTGTCCCTGAAGGTTAATGAAGAAGGTGAGCAGGTTGAGCAGGAAGCTTGATGAAGCATTGCAATATTTTCAGCATAAAAAGGGGTTTCAGTCCCTTTTTATGCTGTTTCGTAAAAAGTATGAGTCGTTTGGAAGAATTGGCGGAACTATTGATTTATCAAAGTTATCTTCTGAGGATATAGAGGAACTTGCATTATTTATGGGACAATCTCCTCACCATCTTGTGCGAAAAGGGAAGTTGAAGCTTTCAGATTTTGATCAGAGATTACTGCAAACGAGATTTGTGGGAATCACGCTGCATGAACTGCTTGAAGCTTATTTCGGGGAGAGCTTACAGTCTAGGAAAGCTGAAAAGGATAGGCTAGCAGCTGCGCGTCAAGAACAGTTAGCTAATTTAAAACAACAATATCCTGAGCTAGTTGATTGGCTTAAGTATTTGGAAGGAAGAACCAGTGACACGCATTGGATATGGAGACAATTGCTTGAGCCAAGCTTTATAGATAATATTCATATGATAGCCCAAGCCTATAACTCCTTGCCTGACTCATTCGAAAGATATCCGATCTTCAGTCAACGTGTTACAGGTGACCCCCATGCTCTTGATGTGTCAGGGGTAAGGGGCAAGCTATGGATACATGCATTGCATGTTATGGCTGGTGGGGAAGGGGCTATGCCCGCACATACTGAACCATTAAATGAGCTGTTGCTGCGTTATAATCTGCTAAGAGATGATATTCAAAACTTTGTTACTCAAGCTAATTTGCTTGCCTATAGTGGTGAACGAGAACATCCGGTGTGGAAATCAGCTGTAGATGAGCAGTGCGTTCTAAATGTACCGATGCGGGAGCTATTAAAGGTCGATAGGGTGATTGTAGCCAATCATGCATTTGATAAATCGTTCGAGAAAGTATACATCGTTGAAAACTCGGGGATATTCTCTGCTTTGCTAGATGCAGTACCTAATGTACCATTGATTTGTACTCATGGACAATTTAAACTGGCGGCCTTACAACTAATGGATTTGCTTGCTAAAGCCGGATACACACTATATTACAGCGGTGATTTTGATCCTGAAGGATTATCAATGGCTGTTCGTTTTAAGGAAAGATACGGTGAACAGGCAAGATTTTGGCGGATGTCTGTTTTAGATTATGAAGCGTCCACCCCGGTGGTAGGGCTAGGAGAAAGAATTGGAAAGCTGGCAACACTGCTAGATTCTGATTTGCAAAAGGTAGCACACGCCATGAACAAAACGGCATTGGCAGGTTATCAAGAAGGGATATTGCCCTTGCTTATTAATGATTTGAAAAATTGAAGGTGTCCAGAAAGTTAGTATAGGTGCTACACCTCAAAAGCTAGTTATGTAATTCTAACTTTTGAGGTGTAGCACCATAACCTTACATTTGGATGCCTTTTTGTTATATATAAATCATTCAACACACCAACTAATCCTCACAACACTCGTGACAGCTTGCGGTATTCGACGGGCGGGATCCCCTCGTGCTTGCGAAATGTTCGACTAAAGTAATGTGCATCATGATAGCCTATCCTTTCACTGATCGCTTCGATCGATATGTTGGTTTCACTTAACAATTGTCTCGCCTTATGATGTCTCGTTAACTGAACAAAAACTTTTGGTGACGAGCCGGTTACCTTCTTAAACAGCTTCGACATATAGTCCTCATGTACATTCATCCTTTTAGCTAATATCTTATTGTTCCATTCCTTTTCGGGATTAGCTTGAATCTCGTTCATTATTGCTTTTATTTGCATCGTATGTGCGGATAGATCTTCGAAGCGCTTTGTAATCTGTGTACGCAGCAACGCAGTTAATATCTGCAGCATCAGTGCTCTGCACATGAGTTCATAGCCAGGCGAGCGTTTGCTAAATTCGTGAACGAGCGTAGACATCAATTGAACGCAGCTGGATGATGGTTTATATAACGGTTCCTTCGATAAGGCATAAAAGGGAGGAGTCACCGCTTCCTCAGCTATGCATTTTTGCTCTGCACTGTTTTCATTAATAATCATGTCCTCCTCAGTAATGATCTCGATCTCATCAAAAAAGTCAAAATGAATGCCTATAAAGCTGGCAGTTGTAGAAATCACTTCGTTCTGATGGTATACGCCGGCAGCCAAAAATATGAGATCTCCTTCATGTAATATGTAGCGATGACCATTCATCTCCGTTGCTGCTATTCCTTTACTTACATACAAAAGCTCAAAATCATAAAGACGTCTGAGCTCTAATTTCCCCTTGGGCAAAGTTTGAAATTGAGCATAATGAATACTTGGTGTCCAACGGCTAGATGGAACTTTTAGCATCTATATCCTCCTTTTGATTTATATCGGAAAAGTCCACTTATTATCTATTTCATCTAACGAAAGTTATTCAATACTTCCCTATAATCAAATTATAACAGCGATTTTTCTTATGTGTAGACTTTATAGAAGTATCGGAAAAATACATTTTGAAAGGAGTATGAAGTATGAAGAAAGGGATTAATATTTGGTCTTTTCCAGCAAATATGTCGATTGCACAATGCATTGAAACAGCTAAAGCTGCTGGGTTTGATGGAATTGAGCTTGCGTTGAATGAAAAGGGGGAGCTCGGTCTTGATGCTTCTGAAAAGAATGTTCAAGAAATCGCAAATCGCTTAGAGGATGAACAGATAGAAATCGCTGGGCTTGCTACCGGTCTTTATTGGGATTATTCGATGACAAGCGAGTCTGCTGAAAAGCGTCAAAAGGCGAAGGATGTTTGCAAAAAGCAGCTAGAGCTCGCTGCACAATTAGGCGTTGATGCTATTCTTGTTATTCCTGGAGCAGTTGGAGTGGACTTTATCCCGAATAGCGAAGTGGTCAATTATGAGCTGGCCTATGAACGAGCGCTTGCTGCAATTAGCGAGTTGTCTGTAGATGCGAAGCAATATGGTGTAAGCATCGCGATTGAAAATGTATGGAATAAGTTTTTATTATCTCCACTTGAAATGAAGCAGTTTATCGACCAGATCGGTTCTGATTATGTAGGCTCCTATTTTGATGTGGGCAATGTTGTGCATAGCGGATATCCAGAGCATTGGATTGACGTGTTAGGAGCACGTATAAAAAAAGTGCACTTTAAGGACTATCGTCGTCAAGCAGGCGGATTGCACGGCTTCGTTGACTTATTAGCGGGGGATGTGGATTATCCAGTGGTTGTCGAGGCATTGCAGAAGATTGGCTATAACAATTACGTTACAGCCGAGATGATCCCGGGGTATAACCATTACGGGAAAACGTTAATTTACAATACATCTCGTGCGATGGACGCTATTTTGGGAAGAGTTTAATTCAGTTAAATACAGTGAGGAATCCAGTGTAGAGTGAGGGAGAATAATATGTTACGAGTCGGATTGATAGGTTTCGGTTTTATGGGCCGTATGCATTTTGATAATTATGAAAGACTGATGCAGGAGAAACATGCTGTGCAGTTAGTTGCGATTTGTGATATGAACATCGAGCAACTGAAGCATGCAAAAGCTAATGGAAATATGGCTACGGACAAAGAAATTTATGACCTAAGCGCTTATCGATTGTATGAGCGAATTGAAGATATGCTTGCTGTAGAACAGTTGGATATGATCGATATTACGCTTCCGACACCATTGCATGCAGAGTTAGCGAGCTCATTGCTTCGAGCAGGCTACCATGTACTATGTGAGAAGCCAGCGGCAAGAACAGCTGCTGATGCACAAAAAATGGCCGAAGCAGCAACACAATCCGGTAAAAAATTAATGATCGCTCAATGCCTGAGATTTTGGCCGGCGTATGAATACTTAAAGGAAGCTGTAAATAGTGGACGCTACGGCAATGTAACAGGCGCTTATTTTTTTAGAGGTTCAGGTTCGCCAAAGGGTTGGTTTTTGAATGGGGAACTAAGCGGCGGTTGCTTGCTAGATATGCATATTCATGATACAGATATGATTCAGTGGCTGTTTGGAAAGCCGGAAAGGGTGTCGACGATCGGAAAAAATGTAGTGTCCGATCAAGGGTACGATATTGTCTCTACCAATTATTATTACGGTGATGGAAAGATCGTAAATGCTCAAGCGGATTGGACGTTAGAAGGAGATCATGGCTTCGAGATGGGCTATCGCGTCAATTTCGAAAAAGGAAATATTGTGTTTAAGAATGATGTAGTATCGGTGAATGCTAATGATGAAGCGGGATATACCGCTGAATTAGAGCCGGATACAGGATATTATCGTGAACTAGTTTACTTTATACAAGCGATCACTAATGATGAAAAGGTTGAAATCAGCTCGCCAGAAAGCTCTGTTGCTACGTTAGAGATCATCGAAGCTGAAGAGCAATCAGCGGATTTGAAAGGGCACTGGGTAAGTCTAACGAGTAAGTCCTCTCCTTACCATCGAGCTTGAAATGACATAGTTAAGCCTGAAATAACAGAAGAGTAAATGGAATGATAGGAAGGAAAAGTCCGTCCGGTTCAAGGTTAGTGAAAACTGACTTTGAACCGGGCGGCTCTTTCTAATGCAGAACAAGACACTTACTTGCGCGAAACTAGATGCTTACTAGTGCAAACCTGGATGCTTACCAATGTAAAACTAGATGCTATCTAGTGCAAACCTGGACTATAGGGCCGATACAATGGCCGTAAACGGAACTGAGAAGCATTATAGCGGTAGATTTGCCATCGATTTGATTCTAATGGAACTCAGAGGCTTTATTAGGCCAAATCGCTTTAATAATTGTGCGAAAAGGGGACAATAAGTGCATGGAGTTCCGTTAGAACGTGTGAAGTTGCTTAATTCGTTGGATAACGTCTCTGAGTTCCGTTAGCATTGATACACATTTTAATATCAATTTAAGATTAATGATAGTAAGGAAAGGACTGCAGTGACAGTCCTTACTTTTTCGAGACTATAGCTTATTGTCATAGGATGCTATTGTGACATTGTGTTATTGTTATATGATGCTATTCTGATACGGTGCAATTGGATAGCTGCCGATTATCCTAATTGCGGCTGATCTACAAACTGCAGCTCTAAGCTATTTGTTCCATCCGTGTCAAACACGATGATTTCATTGCTGCCCTGGCGTAGAAGCGGTGCAGGAATATAGAGCGTCTTCTGCGGGCCAGCCTTCCAGTACCTGCCAATATTAAATCCATTGACGTATACGACGCCTTTAGACCAGCCTTCTAGCTTCAAAAACGTATCTGCTGGCGCATCTTGAATGACAAGCTCCGCACGATAAAATGCCGGACCGGATGTCAGTCCGGACACAGTCTCAGCTGTCAGTCCAGCCGCTGGCTGAACTATCGTATCTTCGCAGATAGCCGTAAACGATAGAGCTTGCAGCTCATCGAGTGGCAGGGTCCAAACGGTCCATCCATACAGCCATTGATTGCCGTGGCGAACCCCTTCAGTAATACCCTTTCGATCAGCGAGATAAGGTCCATAGTTGATCCGTCCCATATTTTCAACGAATATTCGTAGACGTGCGCCGCCTGTCGGAACTTCAAAATGAATTTTCTTGCTAGCATCCCATCTTTCAATGATGCCTTGGAATTCGTCGCCCAAGTACACGAGCGCCCGATCGTGGCAATCTTGAATAATAAGTTCCTTTTCTTCGCGAGGCCCAGAGATAAAGGTCTCGTATAATATAAATCCATTGTTCTGACCATAACGCTCCATCGGCTCAGGATAGGTAACCTGCAGTGGTGTAGTCAATTGGCTCAGCTTCTCAAACAATACTGCTCTGCTTGTTGCCATCACCGTTCCATACGCCTGCTTAGGTAAAGCCATTGGCACCTCCATATCAGGAAGCTCTGTATATTTCGCTAAAATATTGCGCACCGCATAGTATTTCTCAGTAGGGTCTCCTGCTTCGTTCAATGGAGCGTTATAGTCATAGCTTGTTACGGTTGGCTCATATAGATCACGTTCTAAGCCATTGGCTCCGCTTGTAAAGCCAAAATTCGTTCCTCCATGGAACATATAGAAGTTTACTGAGCCGCCTGCAGCAAGCATTTCCTCAAGCACTTCAGCGACCTCTTGACCATCGCGAACATGATGCTCTTCACCCCAATGATCGAACCAGCCATTCCAATATTCCATACACATAAGCGGTCCTGACGGTTGATAAAGATGAAGCGTCTGAAACGCCTCTTCCGCTCTTGAGCCAAAGTTGACCGTTTCCAATACGCCTGGAACCATACCGCCTTGAAGCATATGGTTCTCTGGTCCATCAGAGGTGAACAGCAGCACATCGATACCACGACTTTTCATAGCTTGCTCCAAGTACTGAAGATACTCCGTATCGTTGCCATAGCTGCCATATTCGTTCTCGATCTGCATCGCGATAATAGGGCCGCCATTCGTGCATAGCAGAGGCTTCAATCTAGGCATTAGCTCATCGTAATACGCATCTACTCGATCAAGATAAGGACGATTCATACAGCGCAGCTGCACCTCTCGATCTGCAAGCAGCCAAGGAGGTAAGCCTCCCAAATCCCATTCAGCACAAATATACGGGCTCGGACGCACAATAACATACAAGCCTAGCTCTCCAGCTAATTGAACAAACCGTTCAACATCTGCCATGCCTTCAAAGTTGAATATACCAGGTGCTGTTTCATGGAAATTCCACGGAATATAAGTCTCCACCGTGTTGAAGCCGCAAGCCTTCAGCTTTAATAAACGATCCTGCCAATATTCAGGCACGACTCTAAAGTAATGGATTGCTCCGGAAAGTAAACGAACAGGCTTGTCATCATAGTGAAATTGATCATGTTGTACAGAAAATACAGTCATCTTTAATGACCTCCATCTCTATGGGGTTATCGTACTGACTATCATATTAAGCGGTAACGAAATGCAAACAAATGGACAATAGAAGTCAATATTTGACCTTTTGTCGCGAGATCGTTACGCTAGAATAAGAAGCTACAACTTTGCCGCCTAGGAGGTCTATATAACATGGAAATTCAATATTCATTGCCTAATTTAACGAGTACGCTACAAATTATCGGTTGTCATATGGGAGATTTTCCTCCGAATTGGTCCTTTCCTCGGCATCATCATTATCTGTTTGAGCTGTTGCATTGCAAAAAAGGTGAGATAAGGCAGACAGTGGGCGAGCAAGCATTTACATTTGGCAGTGGAGATTGGTTATTAATAAAGTCCGGTATTGCGCATGCTTCCGAGAATGGTTCGACTTCCTCCTATAATTTCTTTAACTTGCATTTTGATCTGGATGATCCTATCATTCGAGCACACCTATGCAAGGAGGATTACTTTATCATTAAAGCAGAGCAGGCTGCTCAGCTTTCATTAGCGGCACAATTTAATGCAATTGAGGCAGCGCTCTTAGACTATAATCGCATGGATATCGTTGATAGCGATAAGGCGCTTAATCGAATTATTATCCAATCCCATACGTTAGGAATCATTAGTGAGTTTATAAAGTATAGTGAAAAAGCTTCGAGCCCGGCTACAGTGAGTGAGGATCGCATGCATAACTCTACCGTATTTGAAACGGAGCTAGCACATGCAATTGAAGAAAAGCTGCGGAGTGGAGGCAATGAGAGGATTGCTGAGATTGCTGCCTCGCTGGGGATTAGTCGCGGACGCTGCACGCATATCTTTACGAAGGTATACGGGCAATCGCCGCGACAGTATATGAGTAAGCTAATACTTAATCAAGCGAAGCATTTGCTTGTGCATTCGACCTATACGATGGAGGAATTGGCTGAACAGCTTGGCTTTCAGTCTGCGAGTCATTTTTCTAGACAATTCCGCCGCTGGACAGGCATGCCGCCGAGTGCTTTTCGTCCAAAGTACGTCCGCACTCATAGGCATGAAGAAGAAGAGTAAGTAGATTTCTTTATCCAGAACTCATCAGATCCCAAGAAAAATCTGATCATCCTTTGTATGCTAGACGATGCTTTATTCTGTATTCATCGTAGCTTGAATATCAACAAATGCTTCTTCTACTTGATCCATCCATTCCTCGGTGGTCATTTTACCTGTCATAATTGGTGTTACGGCGTTTTTGAATAAATGTGTTCTTATATCCTCTTTCGTTTGCTTAGGGATAACCTTCCATTCCTGCATAATGGCAGTTGCTCCTTCATAAGCGCTGAACATTTCATAAACGCCTGGGGTAAGAAAGTTTCTAGAAAGCTCCTGTGCTCCTTTGAGCGCATAAGCACCGTTCGATTTCTCGGCAAACAGGGTTATCGATTCATCGGTATAAAGGAACTTCAAAAACTCTTTTGCTAGTTCAGGATTTTTGGCCTTGAGTGGTATAGAGAATTGTTCATAGCTTGATAGAATAAAGCGTTCATCGCCTTTATTAAACACAGGAACAGGAATCATGCCGAACTGGAACCCTTCTTCCCTTGGAGAATCCTTCATCTCATTCTCCATCCATGATCCATTAACAATAAATATAGCCTTGCCAAGCATCATATCTGTTTGTGATTGCGTATGATTGAGCCCGACCGTTCCTTCCATCAAGTATCCATCCGTCCCAAGCTTAGCTAAAGTATCCAATACCTTTTTTACAGACTCCGTCTTAAATGAGCCAGGCTCGTATGAAAATATTCTTTTTAATTGTGCAACGCCCGCAGCGTTAGCGATAGATGGATACAGTATTTCCTCCAAATAATCTGGATATATCCCCTGATAAGTAAAAAGCGCGCGCTTTACTTTGTTCCCATTTTCATCTATTAAGTAATTTTCCTCTTTTTTAAGCTCCTCATCTAAGGCGAAAAACTCATCCCAAGTTTCAGGCAGTTCCCAGCCTTTGTCTTGGAATAGTTTTTTGTTGTAGATCAACCCCATAGGCCCAGCATTAAAAGGAGCCATATAAATACTTCCATCCTCATAAGGTGAGAACCTCGTGCTTTCGAGGATACCAGGGAGAATCATGTCCTTTAAGCGTTGCTCCTTATCTAATGCCATATCCTCGAACACGTCGGTAATATCCATTAAGCCTTTTTCTTTCACTAGTGAGGTCATAATTCCACTTTGATCGGTATCTGTAATAGCTAGAAAATCCGGGGGATTGCCTGCGACAATTTGAGGTCTAATTACGTCGCCAATTCGCGGACTGATCGTCAAATTCACTTGCACTCCCGGATAAGCAGCTTCGAATTTTCCCGTAATTTCTTTCCAATATTCTAGTCCATAGCCACCTTGAAATACTGCTATATGCAGCTCTTTATTCTTAAAGATTTTCTCCATATTAGCCAACTGATCGTTAAGCGTTGCTTCGGCAGAGGAGGGAGAGCGATCTTTAATTACATTCACAGTTATTAATGCCATTACTGCTAGTACTGCAACGGCGACTACAAGTATGCTCGTGATCCTTTTCATTGTAATTCACTCCAATATTTTAATCGGAAAAGACCCTTAACAGATCTATTATGAACATGATTACTATAAGAGTACATGAACATTTTTAGTCAGTCTATGAACAATATTAACTGAAAACAGCTGTAAACTTTTCAAGTTACGTTACACCAGCATTAAATTTGATTGTGGAGATTTTTGTATAAACATACTTATGGACGATTTTTGCATACCAATGAGCGATATTATCCACTTAAGCAAATGCTATTGAACCATGAGGATTTAATTAGTTAATCTGAGCATGTAGAAAACGATTTCATAAGATTAATCGTTATTCACAATTATTGAGGAGGGGTTTTAGATATGAGAAAAATGATTAGCCTGACACTTGCAGCTTTGCTAGTACTTACACTCGCTGCTTGTGGTTCATCCAACAGTAATGGCAACAAGGAGCAAAACCAGCCTTCTACTAGTCCTACTAGCTCAACGAATTCAACAGGCTCAGATGCTTCACCGACTGAAACTCGAACGTTAAAATTCGCTGCACTAGAAACAGCCTATGGAGCAGGAGTATGGGAAGAGATCGCAGCAGCATTCGAGCAAACAGTTCCAGGAGTAAAGGTTGAGATGACAATCGACAAAAACATTGAGGATGTTATTGGACCAAGCATGAAGTCCGGTGAGTTCCCAGATGTGATTCATCTTGCAGTTGGTCAACCGAAAGGGCTTACAGAAACATTTATTAAAGATAACAACATGACCGATCTTACGGATGTTCTGACGATGACAGTCCCAGGGGAAAATGAAGCTGTAAGTGCTAAGCTAATCTCTGGCTTTACCGATACATCGATTACTAATCCGTATAATGACGGAAAAACATACCTAATGCCGATGTTCTACAGCCCAACAGGCTTGTTCTATAATGCAGGCTTGTTCGAGCAAAAAGGCTGGGAAGTGCCGGCAACTTGGGATGAGATGTGGGAATTAGGAGAGACGGCAAAGGCAGAAGGTATTGCGCTATTTGCTTATCCGACAACTGGATATTTTGATTCATTGTTCTACGCTTTGCTGAATGAAGTGGGAGGCTCTGAATTCTTCACGAAAGCGATGAGCTATACCGAGGGAATCTGGCAATCAGCAGAAGCTACGCAAGCATTTGATATTATTACAAAGCTAGCATCCTATACAGAGAAAACAGTTCCTGCCAATGCGAACAAAGATAACTTTACTAAAAATCAACAGCTAATCTTAGATAATAAAGCATTGTTTATGCCCAACGGTACTTGGGTTGTCGGGGAAATGGGCAATGCTCCTCGAGCAGAAGGTTTTCAATGGGGCTTTACTGCACTGCCAGCTGTAACGGATGGTGGAGATCGTTATTCCTACACGTTCTTCGAGCAAATCTGGTCTCCTGCTAAAGCTGAAAATCCAGATCTAGCGAAGCAGTTTATCGCTTATCTTTACTCAGATGAAGCTGCAGAGATTTTTGCCAAGACAGGTGCAATTCAACCGATTCAGAGCATGTCAAGCAAGCTTGATGGTGATAACAAGCTATTCTACAGCATTTATGATAATGGTGCCAAGGCAGCGATGGGCGCATTCGCGACAACTGATCCAGTAGAAGGCGTAAACATCTCTGATACCGTATTCGGAGCGATTGATTCCTTAGTAACAGGTGCAAAAACACAGCAGGATTGGGTAGATTCGATTACAAAAGCAAGCGATGCTCTGCGTCCAGCATTAAAGTAGTCTCGGTTAAGAATAGATTAAAGTTAGAAGCTCCATCATTGTACAAACGTTAAATGGTGCTGTGGTCAGTGATCGCTGACCACAGTTACTTTATCTTGGAAGGAGTTCGAGCAATGCCAATCAATAGGGGAAGATCCCGTTTCATATTTTTTTGTTTGGCTCCGGCCGTCATACTATTCATCATCTTTTTATGTATTCCTACCTTCGACGTGTTTCGGATGTCCTTATATAAATGGGGAGGGTACACAGATACTAAGACGTTTATCGGATTCGATAATTTTGTTAAGTTGTTTCAAAGTGACAAGTTCTATCAAGTATTTCAAAACAGTATTTTACTGATCGTTGTCGTTACTATTTTTACATTTGCCTTAGCGCTTGGATTCGCAGCACTGCTTTCACGGGGCAATCTAAAAGGGCGGGATTTATTCCGAATAGTATTCTACATTCCTAATATTTTATCTGTTGTCGTAATTAGTGCAATATTCTCTGCCATCTATGATCCGAATAATGGGCTTTTGAACTCAATTCTTCAATTGTTCCGCAGCGCGAACGATCCTGTATTGTGGCTTGGAGATCAAAAGATCGTTATCTTCAGTCTTGCTGGTGCGATGATATGGCAGGCTGTCGGTTACTATATGGTCATGTATATGGCAAGTATGGCTAACATTCCGGAAAGCTTGTACGAATCTGCCAATTTGGAAGGCGCGTCTCCCATTCATCAATTTTTTACAATTACAATACCGCTAATTTGGACCAATATTCGTACGACACTTACCTTCTTTATTATAAGCACGATTAATATGAGCTTCCTTTTCGTTACGGCAATGACTAGTGGTGGACCTGACGGTGCAACGGAAGTGTTCTTAAGCTATATGTATAAAGAAGCGTATACGAACTCTTCTTACGGGTATGGAATGGCAATTGGTGTCGTTGTGTTCGTGTTCTCGTTTGCTCTTGCTGGCATACTTAATGCTGCTACCAAGCGTGAACATCTAGAGTATTGAGGAGGGAAGACATGAAGACAAGCAACTATGCTCTGCAAAAACGCGGCGGAAGATTATACAAACCGCTATCCTATATCGTGCTAATTGCGTTAACTGTTATAATTATCATTCCTGTCATGTGGGCGTTCATCGCTTCAATTAAACAAGATGTTGAATTTTACGGTAGTCCGTGGGCGATGCCTAAAGGCATCTATCTGCAAAACTTTGCAGATGCTTGGCTAAAGGCTAACATGGGCGATTATATGCTTAATTCTGTGCTCCTTACAGCAATTGCGATTGCTTTGCTGCTTGTTATTGCGCTGCCAGCAGCGTATGTACTCGCTCGCTATCGCTTTAAAGGCAATATGCTTTGGAATACGATGTTTATGGCAGGCTTGTTCATTAATGTAAACTACATTATCGTTCCAATTTTTTTGATGCTGAACAATGGCGATAAGCTTGCTCGTAGTATGTTTGGTCAGCCGATATTTTTGAATAATATATTCGTACTAGCGCTAGTGTATACAGCAATGGCATTGCCGTTTACGATTTATTTGCTGTCAGGCTATTTCAAATCACTGTCGAAGGAATACGAAGAGGCAGCTTCTGTTGATGGAGCAGGACATTTTAGAACGATGGTACAGGTTATATTGCCTATGGCAAAGCCTGCGATCGTTACAATTATTCTGTTCAACTTTTTATCCTTCTGGAACGAATACATTATATCGATGACGCTGCTAACAAAGCCGGAATTCAAGACATTGCCGGTAGGCTTGATGAATCTGCTAGCTGCGCAAAAATCCGCAGTTGAATACGGACAGCTCTACGCTGGTCTAGTGTTAGTTATGCTGCCAACGTTGCTATTATATATTGTGGTGCAAAAGAAATTAACCCAAGGTATGACTATGGGCGGTTTGAAAGGATGATGTGCTAATATGGACAAATTTCTCTATTTAATCCTGTTCATTATAGGAATGGCGCTTACAGTATTCGGTCATCAATCGATTGGCCCAGCCGGTCTTGCTACCATGCTTGCTGGCCTTGCAGCGCTGGTGGGGTTGTTGTGGCGGTATAATCGAAAACATAGATAGATAACTACTTCAGGAAGATGATGCGGATTCATTTCAGAGATCATCTTCATTAAATCGAAGTTCAAAAAGTCAACCTTTCAGCACCGAAGCATAAGCTTCCGATGTGCGTTTTTTCAAAACGCTTTAATTGAATAAAGCTAGGGATTGAGGAGCGCAGCGTACGTAATGGGTACGTGAGCACCTACAATGTTTTCGCAGAAAACATACATCGGAAGCAAAGAGTTCAAGATTCGATGTTGAATACGCATTCGGTATTACTTCGTGATCAAAGGGGGACTTTTTGAACATCTTCTTTAAGTAGTTATCTATATGTTAATATAAGCTTAACAACTGCAAGGAGCTATATTATGCTGCGCAATTTTAAGATTCAGCATCGATTAATTGGAACATTTTTGATCGTGTCCGTTATTCCTATTCTTTTTCTCGGTTACTACGCATATCAGCTATACTCGGAATCTATTAGCGATAAGCTTAGTGCATCAACCTATCAAGCAATAACTTTAGTTAATAAAAATTTGCTTGCGGAGCTTCAGAATTATCAATACCTTAATGGATCGATTTCTACGAATGAATTCGTCCAAGCGAACTTATCCAATCAGCGCTCACAGCAAGAGGTTACTGAAACCTCCAAGGAAGCAGCTATGGATGCTATATTTCGAACGATATTTCCTTCTCATGTTGTAACCGTTAGCATTTATGATACGAAGCACCGTCCTTTTTACGAGCTTGGCTTTGAAACGATTAGCAATGAGTCTTTGCAAAAAGCGATATCTGATGTGAATGAGAATGCTCCTTATGATGGACTAACCTATGTAAGGACAGCGCGATCCTACGATACGATAGCAGTAGGACGAAAAATTCACGCAGAGCATGACAGCTCAGAGCAGATTGGCTACGCTTTCGTGTTCGTAAGCGCGGACTTATTTTCAAAAAATATACTTTCGAGTGTTGATCTAGGAACAGGGTCCAAGCTCATCATTATGGGACGTGATGGGACGGTATTATCTGCTAACGATAAAGAAATTGAACTAGGAGAGCAGTTTTCCGATCCTGCGCTTTTCCGTGCGATTAAAGAGCAGCAGAAGCACAATAACTCTTCTTTTTCTGGAGTTATTAATAATGCCGATCAGCAAGTTTCTTACATCTATAATGAGCAAATTGGTTGGTATCTTATATCGTTGATGCCATATTCGTACATTAACTCTGAAATAAGCCAAATCACAGTCAGTATGGCTTTAATCGTATTAGCGATCGTCGTCTCCTGTATCGTCATCATATATTTTATGAATAACAGCATTGTAAAGCCTATTAAAGGAATTATAGCTTTCAGTAACCAAATATCGAGTGGAGAGCTATCTAATCGAATTCAGGATGAGAATGATGATGAGATGAGTGTGCTTTCGCGTAAGATAAATAGTATGGTTAGTGAAATTGAGCGCTTGATGGATAATCAAAAGCTTGATGAAAAGCGGAAGCGGGAGCTGGAGCTGCAAATGCTGCAGTCGCAAATTAATCCGCACTTTCTATTCAACACATTAAACACGCTTCGCTGGCTTGCCGTTATTAATCAGGTGCCTGTGTTAAATAACGGTATAAGCTCTCTATCTGAGCTATTGCGCAGTACGATATTAGATAATAACGAAGAAATTACGATTGAGCAGGAGCTGCAGAATTTATCCAATTATTTTGAAATTCAAAAAATTCGTTACGCAGACAGATTCCAGGTTACGTATGAGATTGATGACGAGTTGCTGCAATATTCACTTCCCAAATTAATTTTGCAGCCAGTTGCTGAAAATGCTATTATTCATGGAATTTCTGAGCATGGTAAATCGATTGACATCCTCATTAAAGTGCAGCGTATCGATCATCAGCTTCATATAGAAATTACGGATAACGGCAAAGGTTTTGACACGAAACAAATCCTAGCTTCTAATAATAAAAACAAGCTGTCAGGCATAGGAGTAACCAATGTTAATGAACGAATTAAGCTCCATTACGGAGATAGCTACGGCTTATTCATTTCAAGTGTTGTAGGAGAAGGTACCAGCTGCAAAATGATCATTCCTATTCAAAAGTCAGAAGGAGGTTAATTTTTATATGTTCAATATTTTACTTGTAGATGATGAGCCTATTGTAAAAATTGCACTGCGAACGATGATTGATTGGGATAATCTTGGATTTCCAATATGCGGTACAGCCTCTGATGGAATAGAAGCACTAGCGTTAGTTAAAGAGCTAAAGCCTGACATTATTATTACAGACCTGAAAATGCCGAATATGGATGGTCTCCAGCTTATAAGAGAACTGAACAAAATTGGATATAAAGGGAAAATCATTGTAGCAAGCAACTTTGGTGAATATGAGCTTGTACGTGAAGCGCTGCTGCTTGGTGCTGTTGATTATATGCTGAAAATTAGCATCAAGACAGAGGCGCTGATTGAACAGCTGCAAAAAACGGGAAAGCTCCTTCAAGAACAACAGCTAACCTTGCAAGAGCAAGTCACGAGAGAGCAGGTACTGCGCAGTAATTTGAAAAGTGTGAAAAACGCTGTATTGAAAGATTATTTCACGAATAGCTATTATGATGTTGAGCATCTTTTGCATAATAAAGAGATTCAACTACATTTATCAAATGAGGCTTGTTACGAGTTTTACATAGATATAGATGTTGATTCGTCAAAGGAACATGAAAAATCTAATATTTCTATATCATTCATCGAAAATATGATCCTTGATATCATAGAATCCGAACAAGATATTGAGGTCTTTCAAGTGGATGTCAATGCAATCATTGTTATGATCACAAAGGAACGACTGCACAATTGTCTATTTGAGCCATTAACCTTTGCCCAAAGAATACAAAAGCTAATTCAGATGTATATGACGATGGAGCCTATTATTGTATATTCTGAGGAAGTAACCGGTTATATGGAGGCAAGGCAAACGTATCAAGCTTGTAAAGATGCCATCCATATTAATTTTTATGAGGAGCAAGCTGTTATTTTTAACAACGATATTGAGTTAAAGCATGAAATAGATTTTGTAAACTATGTGGATTTCTCCAATTCCCTTTTGCCATATGTATATAAGAATGACAATGCTTCAATATTATCGTTATTGAAAACCTTTACACAGCAATGCAAGCAGAATAGCATTCACCCTTTCGCACTTAAAACATTTATGAATAAATGTCTTGATTATATACCATTATGTGATAATCAAATCATGATGACGAATGCAGAGCAATACGAGAAGAATATAAACAATATATGGGATTGTAAAACATCCAAAGCTTTACTATCGATTGCAATGGACGCTTTGGAAGGCTTGAGATTAGGAACGGACGTTTCAAGTTCTTCTGATATTCATATAATTAAAAAAGAAATTGCAGAAGTAATTAGATATATCGAGTTACACTATCAAGATAAGATTACGTTGGAAATTATCGCGGATCATGTTAATTTTAGTGAGAATTATTTGTGCCGCGTCTTTAGGGAACAAGTGGGAACGAGTCTCATTCATTATATAAATAATGTGCGACTGAACAAAGCAGCCGACTTAATAATGAAAGGTCACAGTTACATTAAAGAGGTATCCTCGTTAGTCGGAATTAGCGACCAATTTTACTTCAGTAGAATGTTCAAAAAACATTTTGGAGTATCGCCTACTGATTATAGAACACATGTTATGCAAGCTAAAGGTTGAAAGCCTTGAACGCACAAACGAATGCATGTTATTATGTACTTATTAAATTCAATAGGTTTTACGAAACAGTAGGCCGTTTCCTTTCCCGAGGACGGTCTATTTTCTTTTGGTAGCGGCAGGAAGCTAATGCAGAAAGGAATTCGGACATGAAAAAAGTTATCGTCATTGGAGCAGGGATACTTGGAGCTTCAGCGTCATACCAATTAAGCAAGCTTGGTGCTGAAGTCACTATTATAGATCGTAAAGATGCAGGACAAGCAACGGACGCAGCAGCAGGAATTATATGCCCATGGTTATCACAACGCAGAAACAAAGCATGGTACCGCCTAGCTAAAGCAGGAGCAAGCTTTTATCCTTCGCTGATCGAGGAGCTAGAGGCATCAGGAGAGGTCCATACTGGCTATGCAAAGGTTGGTGCCATCTGTCTTCATCATGATCTGCAAAAATTAGAAAAGATGAAAGAACGGGCGGAGCTTCGCAGGGAAGAAGCACCAGAGATCGGTGAGCTAACAATGCTGACAGAAGCTGAAGCGAGGGAAAGGTTTCCTTTGTTGTCGGAAGGCTATTATGCGCTTCATGTATCAGGGGCAGCAAGAGTAGATGGACGCGAGCTGCGAGATGCCTTACTACGAGCAGCACAGCGTAATGGGGCTAAGCTGATCAATGGAGATGCTGCAATAGAACATGATCAGCATAACATTACCGGTGTTAGAGTCGGGGAGCAGCTGCTCACAGCAGATGAGATCATTGTATGTGCCGGTGCTTGGGCCAATACATTGCTGCATCCGATTGGAATAATGAGCGAAGTGCGTTATCAAAAGGGGCAAATTATGCACTTACAGTATGAGGACGTACAGCATGGAGATGTACAACATCAGGACTTGCATCAACAGCGTTTACATCATGCTTTCTTACATCATAAAAGTCAAACCAATACAGATCAATGGCCGGTTGTCATGCCGCCTACGGATCAATATTTGCTATCATTTGCTGATGGGCGTATCGTTATTGGTGCTACCCATGAAAATGATGTTGCTGGGTATAATACTTCTGTAACCGCAGGAGGCATGCAAGAGATGTTAAATAAAGGTTTGCAAGCCGCTTCCGGTCTGGCTGATTGTAGCCTAACTGAAATTAGAGTAGGATTTCGTCCATTTACAGCTGATTTCCTTCCAGTGCTAGGAAGGGTAGCAGGATGGAATAAGCTAATCGTTGCGAATGGACTAGGTTCATCTGGGTTAACGATGGGACCATTTCTTGGCGAGCAGCTGGCCAAGCTAGCTATGAATCAACAGGTCGATATTCCGCTCGAAGATTATGTGGTAGAGAGAGCTATAAAAACATCTTCATAGAAGCAAAAGCAACTTCATGATGTAGTGAAATTCTATGTCATGAACGCTTACGGAATGAACCTAATAAGAAGTCCCATCACGCCTCTTCACAATGCGTACCAGGGGGGCTTTTTTTATTATTATGATAAGTGTTCAATTATCGTAATCAGTGGGAACTTTAGCAGGATTGTATGTATCAAAAGCAGTATTGTTACTTACTATTGCTAGCTAGAAAATATAAACTATATATTTGAGTATATTAGCAATCTTTACATATTAATTATCTAATTGTGCTAGTTGTACACTATTATCATCCATTATTCAGGAGGTGCGACATGTCGAACTATTCGATTGCACTACCAAGCACGGACAAAGCAATTGCATCAGGGAAATTAGGCCATATTGAAGCTGTTAATCCGTATGGTGTTAGTTTTGGCTTTACTGATTACTATATGGAATGGAACGGGCAGCCTTCCTTGCCAGTTGTAGGCGAGTTTCATTTTTCGAGATTTTCCTATTTGTATTGGGAAGAAGAGCTAAGAAAAATGAAGGCTGGCGGAGTGAACGTTGTCGCTACCTACGTATTCTGGAACTATCATGAGGAGGAAGAAGGCGTATTCCGCTGGGATGAAAATCGTAATCTTCGTCATTTCGTAGATTTATGCGCGAAGGTTGGATTATCGTTAATCGTTCGAATCGGGCCGTTCTGCCATGGTGAGGTTCGCAACGGGGGGATTCCAGATTGGGTCTTTGAAAAGCCACTAGATATTCGTTCAAATGATCCGCTTTATTTACATTATGCGAAGCGACTGTATCGACAAATCTCTAAGCAGCTAACCGGTCAATACTTTAGTGAAGGCGGCCCAATTATCGCTGTTCAATTAGAGAATGAATATATGCACTGTGGTGCTCCTTTAGATTCCTGGGGGTACAAGACAGGTAAATATATGTCAGCAGGTAATGGTGGGAACGAGCATCTTAATGAATTAAAAAGGATAGCCAAAGAAGCAGGTATTACGCCACAATTTTTCTCGGTTACCGCTTGGGGTGGTGCGGCTGTACCCGAAGAGGATACGTTGCCGATGCTAGCTGGCTATGCATATACACCATGGATTCCGAATCAACCACCAAGTAGAGAATATATTTATCAGGATCTACATATGAAGCCTGCTGAGCCAGTTAATTATGACAGCACGCAATATCCAGTTGCGTATTGTGAGATGGCAGGAGGCATGCAGGTTAGCTACACTGCAAGGCCGCGTGTAAGTGCGGATAGTGTTGAAGCGATGACGCTCGTTAAGCTGGCAAGCGGTAGCAATCTATTAGGATATTATATGTACCATGGTGGTACGAATGGAGTAGGCAAGAAGGGATTTCTTAATGAGTATGGCTTACCGAAGCTCACTTATGACTATCAAGCACCGCTTGGCGAATTTGGTAGAGTTGGTGAATCCTATGACCGCATTAGGCTGCTAGCATTGTTCCTAGAATCATATGGTGCGATCTTGGCTCCCATGGGTCCTGCTGTACCAGAGGGGCAAAGCAATATTGATCCGACGGATACAAAAGCTTTGCGCTGGACGATTCGTCAGCAGAGTGGAAGTGGCTTCTTATTCTTAAATAACTTCCAAGACCATGTTGAAACAGAAAGTCATGAAGAGCTTTCAATTACAGTAGATTCCTCTCTAGGCAAAGCAAGCTTTCCATTCGAAGGAACGTTTAAGCTGCCTAAGGATGTGTGCACGGTATTCCCATTCCATTTGGACGTAGCGGGTATACATATCAACTGTGCTACTGTGCAGCCAGTTACGATTCTTAATAAGAAGGAAGAGAAGCTATTAGTGTTCTATGCACCAGATGGAATTGATTCGGAGATTATACTAGGCGCTGCAGCAATTCAAGCTGTGACTTCAACGAGTGGTCGTGTGGAAAAAGTAGATGGCCAATTCGTTATAAAGCCACTGGCAGGCAAGGAGCATGTCATTACAATCCAGACAAATGACAACAGGACGGTTCGTATCCTTGTGCTAACACGTGAGGAAGCATTACAGACGTATCAAGTATCGCTATGCAATGAGCAGTTTCTATGCATTAGCTCAAGCAGACTGTTTGTAAAAAATGATCTATTAGTAAGCACTTCAGAGGGCAATGCAAGCTGGGAGCTTGCGATCTATCCAACTGATTATAGGCTGCAGGACAAGGTAGATGGAATTAAGCGCAGCGAGCAGGCTGGGATATTTATGGCTTATCATATCGAGGTTCCGGCATATAACGTCGATACAGTGCTGAGCAAAGCAAAAGATCAGCATTATTATATTGAAGTGGATGCACATTGGCCTGCTCATGTATCGGATGTGTTTTTAGATATCGATTATATCGGTGATGTGGCCGCACTTTATCTGAACAGCGTCATGCTTACCGATCATATTCATTATGGTGATGTGTGGCAGGTTGGCCTAAAGCAATGGCAGGATCAATTGGAGGAGCAGCCTTTGCATGTATCGATAACGCCTATTCGAAAAGGTCATGTTGAAACCTTTGTTAATCAAGCATTGGTGGAACGATTTGAAGGTGTTGAGCTTGCTCATATTGAATCACTCAAAGCAATACCTCATTATCGTATTATGTTAAGTTTGGCTCGTGAAACAGTAAGAATTAGAAGCTAACTCATATCGATGCAGGGTACCTAATGTGGATGAGTATGCTTTCGAGGGGGGGCTAGATGCCCCCTATTTATGTTGTTTCAATCGAACATTCAATGTCTCTCTTACAGCTTCAATCGATCACAATGACCGTTGTAGCTTCAGTTAAGTAAGCTATTTCAGTTAAGCTTGCAGCTACTATTAAGCGGGCTATTTCAGTTAAGCTTGCAGCTACTATTAAGCGGGCTATTTCACTTAAGCTCGTAGCTTCTGTTAAATGTACTTCTTTCACTTAAGTTTATTTCTTCATGTAAGCTAGTTATCTCTCCAAGCTGCTATGCTTTTTGTAATCGCTCGGCGTCGTTCCCATCCATTTGCGGAATTGACGTATAAAGTGGTTGTAGTTCTGAAAACCAACCTCATATGAGATTTCAGAAGCGCTACGATTCGTATGCTCGAAAAGTAACGCTGCTTGACGAATTCGCATTTGATTCAACGCATCGATGACAGAAATTCCAGTCTGCTCTTTAAATAAATGAGACATGCGTGAAGCGGAAAGACCGATTGTTCTCGCTAGCTCCTCGATCTGCACCGTATGCCGCATATGATTGGAAAGATAGTGAAGCACTTCTTCGACGCGAGGGTCCATTGTATGATTCTGTTTTTGCGCGAGCAAAAGTAATATTTCCCGTAGCGAATTTAAGCATAGGTCATGCCAGTATTCATGTCTTTCTCTAGAATCCGATAAGATTCTACGAAAAGCTCGATGTACGCGCTTATTGATAGACTGTGGCTCGATTGTGTGAATGAATAACGGGTCTGAAGGCAGAAGACTGTCTCCAACCGATATCGAAGAAAAGTGTGCCCATATAAAATTCCACACCTGTCCGTTCACTGTTCCGTATGTGTGCGGCACGTCTGGCCTCATCAGGACAATATCCCCGCGCGAACATCTTTTTTCACCATCAGGTGTAATGAAATAGCCCTCTCCACTTAGCGTAAACGTGATAAGCCAATCCTGCATGCCATGAGGTCGATGAGTACTATAGCTATCATTAACGTGAAAATGTCCACAAATAAACAAGCCATTAGATTGACCATCATAATTAGATGGTTCGTCGAATTGAGCCATTGTTTACCTCCGATACAAGCAATGATTTGTGGCTTTATTATATATGAGTGCTTTATACTATTCCACTAAATAGCAGAATCGTGTGAGAAAAAAGCAGATTTGTTACTACTTTTATGCTGGTGATGGAGATACACTTTATGTAAATAAACGAGGGGAGGATTTATACGTGTATCATCTTAAAATGCTAACTGAAGATCAAAAAAAACAATTCGTGGCTGAGGGCTATCTTATTATGAAAGGCATGTTCGATAAGGAACAGCTTGCTGAGATTGAGAGTACGTTCGAAGCGATTAGTCATACAACAGTACCGGGCTTTTTTGAACCGGAATTATCGGAATCAGTAACCGATCCGTTGAAACGCTATCCGCGAGTGATGCATCCGCATCGTTTTAACGAGACGGCTAAGAAGTATCTACTGCATCAACCCGTTCTTAATGTATTGGAAGATTTATTCGAAGAGCCTGCACTAGCTGCGCAAAGCATGTATTACTATAAGCCGCCAGGTGCAAGAGGCCAAGCGCTTCATCAGGATAACTTCTATCTAAAGGTTGAGCCTGGAAATTGTATTGCCGCATGGACAGCGATCGATGCTGCGGATGAAGAGAATGGCAGCTTGCTCGTTGTGCCTAAGACGCAAGCCTACGATATTGTTTGTCCAGAATATTCGGACTCGAAGGAATCGTTCACAACGCATTATGTTAAACCACCGAAGGAGCAGAAGGCAATGCCTGTCGTTATGGAAGCCGGCGATGTATTATTTTTCAATGGCAATCTGATTCATGGTTCTTATCGTAATAAGACGAAGGATCGTTTCCGTAGATCGTTCATTTGCCATTATGCCAATGAATCGGCTACGCATATTAGTCATTACTATCGTCCACTGTACAGAGCGGATGGATCAGAGGTTGAACTCGTCAATAATCCTGATGGAGGACCATGCGGCGTTGAATTCGAACCCTTCTATCCACACTAATTGCGATAAATCTAACGAGCCCAAGCTTGAGGTGCATATGTCTTGGTGGGGCATGACGGGGCTTGATCCAGTAGATACAGAACAATCCCTCGAGCAAAGGATTGCAAGGATTGCGGAAGCTGGCTTTGATGGCATCAATGGATTTATTCCAAGGCCAGAAGAAGCAGGTCAGTGGAAGAAGCTATTGGAGAAGCACAGCTTAAGTCTAAGTGTGAATGCTTACCCTAGAACAGCTGAGGATATGGCAGGATTTTTAGAGCAAGTGCAGCAATATGACGGTGTAATCCAGCATAGTAATGTTCAAGTGATGACGCCCTTTTTAATTGACGAGCCTGCCGTTAAATTGCTACGGGAATTGAACGAGTTGTCTAATAAAGCTGGCGTCCTGGCATCGATAGAGACGCATCGAGGTACCATTACACAGGATTTACTTCGTACGGTCACCTATGTGGAAGCACTGGAGTCGCTTCGCTTAACGATCGATCTGTCGCATTATGTTGTAGCGGGGGAAATGCACACGATGTCAGATGAGGCAGAGATGCTAATAGTGAAGCTGCTTGAAAGGACTTCATCGATTCACGCACGGGTATCGAATGGCGAGCAGATTCAAGTAGATGTTGGGCTATCAGGTGAACATCCTATGCTGAAGCATTTCCAACGATGGTGGAGAAGGGGCATGCTTCAGTGGCGTAGAACGGCACACTGTGGTGAAGTGCTTCCGTTCGTTGTCGAGCTCGGCCCTCCACCGTATGCGATCACTACAGATGAATACGGAAAACGTGTGCGAGAAATTAGTGATCGCTGGGAGCAATCGTTGTTTTTCATGCGTCTTGCACGAAGTATGTGGTCAGAGGAGAAGAATATTTAATCATTTCATATGAGTGATGTTGCAGTGTAGATCTTTAGATTATTCCGCTAAGCGTACTTTATGTAGGCTTAGCGTCTTTTTTTGTTGATATGGGATAGGATATAAACGATTATTCTAATAAAATTTATCTTAATATTAAGATTAAATTTATGAACACGTAAAAATTGATCCAAAGGGATTAGCAGCTGTAAGTCGATTACTATATTATTTAATTGATTTGTAACTATTCTGTAGTTTCTAGGACTCTGAGGGTAATAATCAGTTACAAATGATCAAAACATAGCTAGTATGCCCTATTTTATAGCACAAGCATTGCGTGTTAACATACAGGGATATAATGGTAAAAAGGAGTGAATCGTTTGAGCTTAGCGAATGACAAAGGTAAATTCGTCTTAGGCGGTCTTGTGATTACAATTCTTCTAATAGGGATATTATGGATTCGTTCATGTTCCTCAGACTCGTATGCTGCCTCCCCTTCGATCCAAGTGTTTGTTGATAAACATAACGTAGCGTTTTCAATCCAGCCTGAGTTAAAAAATGGCGTTACACTTGTTCAAATGCGTCCTTTATTCGAAGCTCTTGGTATTCAGGTAACTTGGGATGGCAGCACCCAAACGATAAAGGGCAAGAAAGATAATCATCAATTTACATTGGTGATTGGCAAAAACACTGCGGAAGTGGATGGTAAGCAGGTCAAGCTAGATCGACCAGCTTCTGTCGTCAATGGGCATACGCTTGTTCCGCTGCGCTTCGTAGGTGAAGCTACGGGAGCAGTTGTAGGCTGGAACGGGAATCAACGAACGATCGGAGTATATAGTCAGGAGTATATCAATATTCGTGGATTGACAAAGAGTCAAGCAGAAGCAGAAACGAAAAAGGGGTTACACTTCGAAGAAACTGTTAAAAGCAAGCTAAGTGGTCTTTATGGAGGCTCTTCTCTAGATTTGCTAGGAACGAATGGATGTAATGGCGTTTGCTTCGATTACTTTTACTTTGTTGACGATCAATATGTTATTGAAGATTACCCGGATGGCGGATGGGATTCTGTGAGCTGTCCAGGTTCGGAGGAATGCGTTACTTATGAGTTAAAGAATAATACGCTGACGCTGGGGAACGGGGATACGTATTCGATCGATATGGACTCTTCGCCTAAATCAGTAGAAATTGATGGCACTCGTTTTTTTAGCTATGAGCCTTTGCTTCGGCCAAAACTTTCTGGTCATTACTCAACAAGCGGATATACAAGCATGCCTGGTGGAACTGGATTGGCGCATCAAGGCACGATGATATTTAGTGAAAATGGTAATTTTGTCGATATGAGCTGGGTAGGCGTGATCAGTGACGGTACGGATTTGGGAGATGGCACAGGGGTCTCGACTACATTTATGTCAGATGATATTGCTTCTGGTACCTATATCGTCATAAATCATACGATTGTTCTAAAGTATCGAGATGGCACTGTCAAGCAATATTTGTTCTTCCAACCCGAACTGAATAACAGAATGCTGCGAATCGGTGGGCGGGATTATCTGTTGAGCAAACGTGCAGAAGATGTCGAGCTGGATACAGAACCCTATGCGGATAAGCTAGTTACGGAAAAAATGGCCGAGAAAACAGTGTTCAGCGAGTCAACGATCAAGCGATCAAAGTCTGTAGGGGACCTGACCTTCGAGCAGTTGGGCTATCAATGGGCTAATCTGAAGATTGATGATCTGCATAAAGCCAAATTTGCTGGTTTTGGAGATAGTGGCGTTGTATCGCTAACTGTAAAATATTCGATCACGAATGAATCAGATCAAGCGATCAAACTGAATACAATCTCTCATCAGCTTGATATCGATCAAGGCAGAGTGTTGGAAACATCCGAACTTGCTCCTTCATCGGTCGACACCTTGAAGTCAGGAGAGAGTTCCGAGAAGATGGTCGTCTTCCTGTTCCCTGCTGACCAACTAGATGAATTGACTTGGTTTCAATTCATTATTGATGCCAAAGCCATACTGGCTGGCAATGCAACAGAGGACGAGGGAGAGGTTTCTTTCATCGTATACAATTAAGTAAATAAAATCTATTCGTCATCTCCTTTACAAGTAGAAGCCTACATATCCAATTGTGATATGTAGGCTTTTACTTGTGTTCAGTGTAAGTGTCAGTTAGAAAATATTCATGGCAACATAGGCTGAATAGTGATTTATAAAAAATTGTAAAGTGGGTTTTGATGTTCATATACATATATAGAGGATGTTTATATACGATCTGATTCTTGACGTAGTTGGGAATTGGTCAGTTTCCGAGTCCAGGCGTATATTAGTCCCAATGGTATTTATGTCATGATTGGAGGCTCTATGAGCCTAATTTTACAGGTCTTAATTCAGGGGCCTTTCATATCGATGTTTGAAAAAAAGAAATATACGCTTTAAGTGAGGTTCCACAGGCACTGCAGAGATTAGGCGAAGGAAATATTAAGGGGAAAGTCATTATTAGTATGAAAATGAGTGACTCAAAATAATAACATGGTTTATCAAGTACGTTTTTGTGATGGGGTATGAGCTAATACTTTCCTTTTCAGAAACAAATTCCCGACCATTTGCGTCTAATAGTCAGGAATGCATACGCACGTATTGAATGATATTAGGTAAAAAGGAAGGTTGTGAGAAGCGATTATATGATGAAAAGAGTTAGCTTTTTAGTGTTAGCATTATCTCTATTATTTGCAAGCAGCGCCTTTGCGTATGATGTCCAGCTTCAGCCGTTTAAGGATGAAGAGCATGATTATTCAAGAGAACCGATTTATTCGTTAGCTGCATTAGGCATTATTAATGGTTACACCGATGGCACCTATCGTCCGAATGATGATTTGTCGAGAGAAGCATTTATTAAGCTGCTGGTTATGGCGAATCAATTGGAAAAAGACGCTGTGGGAAGTATTCCTGCCGGCATAGATAAAGGTCGCTGGTCAGCAGCGTTTATTTCGGTGGCTTATGAACACAACTGGATTGATAGCTTGCTAGATAAAGATGGAAGCTTCAATCCATCTTTAACGATTACTAGACAAGAGGTTGCTATGTTAGTAGGAAAAGCATTGCTAGAATCGGAGAGTAAAGAGGTGCAGCAGCAATGGCTGAATACAGAGTGGAAAAAGGAACGCGATGCTCGAGCGTTTAAGGATCAAGCTGCAATTGATGTTGATATGCAGCCTTATGTGTACTATGCAGCTAAGCACGGCATTATGGAAGGAGATTCTACAGGATTCAAGCCTAAGCAAGCATTGATTCGCAAGCAGGCGGCAGCGGTTATTTATCGATTGATCGACAATCGTGTTTCTGATGAAAAGGTAGATTTCACTGGATATTATGCGATTCAATCGTATTCAGCGATCAATCAGATGAATAAGCTTTCTAATGTGATCTTCGGTTGGTCACACATGGAATATAACGGTGCTGGAGATGCAAAATTGAACACAAGTGCAACCGTGAATCGAATTCCTAGCGGCTATGAAGAGCCACTTGCAGCAGCTGATTCAGCTCAAGCAACGAAGGAGCTAATGGTGTTTTACGACAATAGTAATCTGAAAGAGTTTCTTCGTGATCAAACGGCTCAAAAGGCATTTATCGAATCTTTATTACAAGTTCTAAAGGACTCATCGTATTCCTTTACTGGAGTAAGCATTGATTTTGAAGGCTTAAAGGACGAAGCGTATGCAGCAGATTATGTTGCATTTCTCAAAGCTTTGAAGGAGCAGCTTGGTACGTATACGCTGTCTGTGGCAGTACCACCGATCTATTACTATAAAGGCTATGATTTGGATGCAATCGGCAAGCTGGCGGATACGGTCATTTTAATGGCCTATGACTTTACGCATCATGAAAGTAAGCTTCCTTCAGCACCTCTGACACTTGTAAATGATGTCGTTGCAACAGCACTGCAAGTCATTCCTAAGGAAAAGCTAGTGCTCGGAATATCAAAACAAGCAAACCAATGGATTACCTCCAATGGAGTAACTGCGGCTCCTCTTAGTCCAGCTATTGCTGATGTGGAGAAAAGATTATCCACGTCAGGCGTTGCCAAGACGTGGTCGATGCCGTATTTTCTAATGAAAGCTGAATTTACAGATGAACGAGGCAGTCATGTGCTTTACTACGAGGATACGCAAAGTATAGAGAAGAAAATATGGCTTGCTAAGTTTTATGAGCTTAAAAGTGTTTCTTTGTGGTTTATGGGCAGCTATACCGCATCTGATTGGGAGTTGATTGGCAAGCATTCTAGTAGGTAATAGCTTGTAAGTAATAGCTTGTAAGTAATAGTTTGTAAGTAATAGTTTGTAAGTAATAGTTGCAAGTAATGGCTTGTAGCGAAAAAGGAAAAAGATTTTACTAGGTGTGAAGGGTTCCTCTTTACTCTAATCCATAATATGATATGCTTGTTTTATTACAATAAAAATAAAACAAATGGCAACGGTAGTTGCGAGGATAAGAAGGTGGATTTAGTTGCTGGAACTTTCTATTAATGATCCTGATCGCCTAGTAAAGGTAGCCCATGCACTTAGTACTCATACAAGAGTCAGTATAATTAAACTTCTTTTAACCAAGCCGGATTATAATATTGTGGAGATTGCAGAGCTGCTTAACATACCAGTGTCAACAGCGGCTAATAATGTTAAAGTTCTTGAGGAAGCTCAGCTTATCGTTACAGAGCTGCAGCCAGCAACGAGAGGTGCAATGAAGGTATGCAGACGTAATTTTGACGAAGTGCATATGGTTCTTAATCCGAGCGTATACGAGCACAACAGAGGCTCGGTTGAAGAAGTGGAGATGCCGATTGGGCACTTCATTAACTTTGATATTGTTCCTACCTGCGGAATAGCAAATTCGAATGGAATACTGTTTCAAGAGGATGATCCTGTTAATTTCTATCATCCAGATAGTCGAACAGCTGAGCTTATCTGGTTTAGAAAAGGATGGATTGAATACCGTTTCCCAAGAAAATATCCGCCTGGAGCACGGATTCGCTCTCTTGAATTCTCGATGGAGCTATGCTCGGAGGCTCCTAATTATAACAATGACTGGCCTTCGGAAATTACAGTCTGGGTGAACGGAATAGAGATTGGTTCATGGATCTCTCCAGGAGACTTTGGCGACCATCGTGGCAAGCTCAATCCTTCATGGTGGTACGATACAGGTACGCAGCATGGTCTACTAAAGACATGGTGCATTGAAGGCAATCGAAGCACCATCGATCAAGAGAAATGCTCTGATACGAGGATTGATGATTTGCAGCTAGAAAAAATGCCCTTTATTACGCTAAGAATTGGCATTAAACCTGATGCCAAGCATCAGGGAGGCATCAATTTGTTCGGTAAAGGCTTTGGAGATTATCCGCAAGGGATTATTATGCGGTTGGAATACGATGTATAGTTGAAACAATAGAGAGATACTAACAGAAAGCTCAGAAGCTGTATGCGAGGTGCAAAACAGCTTCTGAGTTTTTATTTTGTTTCATAACAATAAAATTGTAAGAAAGCGTTGACATTTTTAGTGATCGCCTATAATATTCTAATTAATACAAAATAATTGAAATAAAACGAATGTTTTGAATGCTGTTGGGATTATTCGAAAAATCAATTCCTTATATCGTAAAAGGAGGGTGACTAATGAGAGAACAAGTATTTCAAAATCCGTTGTTAGCTAACGGTGCAGATCCTTGGATTATAAGACATTCGGACGGTTTTTATTATATGTCGGTTACGCTTGGTGACCGCATTGCTTTATGGCAGAGTCGAACGATGACAGGTCTTGCACAGGAGAAGCCAGTCGTCGTATGGCAGCCGAATCCGTCAGAGTCGTATGCAAAGAATTTATGGGCACCAGAGCTGCACTATATTGATGAACGCTGGTACATCTATTACACGGCAGGTGACAGTGATGCGTCGCGCAGGGTATGTGTGTTGCAGCTTCAAGGTGAAGAACCGCTACATGATTCATGGAGGTTCATGGGAGCTGTCAATACAGAGCATCCAGGTCTTGATGGTACAGTCATTCAACATCAAGGCGCGCTGTATTTCTTTTATTCCGGTTACGGAAACTTTCCTGATTATGGGTCAGCAATCTATGGAGCACGCATGTCCAATCCTTGGACGTTAACAGGGGAGAACGTGTTAATCTCTGCACCAACAGAAGCTTGGGAAAAGCAAGGCGGTATGGCTATTAATGAAGGGCCGGTATTTTTACAGCGTCATGGACGAATCTTTCTTATTTTTTCTGCAAGTGCTACGTGGTCCGATGACTATTGTCTTGGCATGACGAGCATCTCGGAGCATAGTGATTTGCTGGATCGAGCGGCTTGGCTTAAGCATGATGGTCCAGTATTCTCGAAAAATCCATCACAGGGTGTATATGCACCAGGTCATAATAGCTTTACGACCTCGCCCGATGGGCAAGAGGATTGGATCGTATATCATGCGTATTCTTATTCAGAGGAACAGATGAAACGTTCGGAGGGTTCGAAGCGCAGCTTACGCATTCAGCGCTTCGGGTGGACGGGGGAGGGGATGCCGGATTTTGGAGAACCGCTTTCAACTGAGACGTTGCTAGATGTACCATCAGGTGAGCAGCATCAGTAGACAGAATAACAGATGGCATAGCATTGCTGCACTCATTATTTCGAAATTTGTGTAATAAACTATATTTTATGTATTTAATTGAGGGGGATATACATGAATAAGTTTCTTAAACGAGTTGTAAATATGCTAGTCGTTTCTATTGTATTGTTATTCTCGATTACAGCATGCAGCGGTAATCCCAGCAATGAAAAATCGAGCAATAAGCCTGACAACAATGCTGTATCCGAAGCAACTGCACCTACCGAAACATCTTTTACCGATATTAGTTCTGACATTCGTGGCAACACCACGCCAACTCAGGAGCAAATTGATCTGGTAAATACGACATTGAACGATACGTACTTAGGAGATCCGTTCGATGAGGTGATTCCAAGTAATTACGCTGCTTACCCAATTAAAGAAGATATAGTGCTGGAGGTATGGATGCCTGCCCATTCAGATATTCCAGATATGAATGAGCATGTCATTCAGAAGCAGGTTGAAAAGCTAACAGGAATTAAAGTGAATTTCATTACACCTCCAATTGGACAGGAAGCGGATTCATTTACACTAATGATCTCATCTGGTGATTTGCCAGATATCATTATTGACCCAGGACGATATCCGGGCGGCTTTGAAGCTGGTGTTAATGATGGCGCCTACCTTGATTTAACGGATCTTATGGAGAAATACGCCCCTAACTATTCGACATGGCGCAATTCCAATGAGATGAGAAGAAAAACCACGGTTACTGATAACGGCCAGTTGCTCGGCTTTTATGGCATCGCCCCTTATTCTGAGTGGATGTGGTTCGGGATGCTGATTAAGCAGGAGGCTTTGGACAAAACAGGAATGGAAGTGCCGAATACGGTTGATGAATGGCATGCCTTTTTAACGAAGGCAAAGGAAGTTGGCTATAGTGAGCCGCTTAACTATGGCTCCAACTACGGACAGATTTTTACTGGCATCATTAACGGAGCGTTTGGGGTATGGGATTGGACGTTTTTGGGTGAGGACGGAAAAGTAGCATGGGGACCAGCTCAGCCTAAGGCAAAGGAGTATCTAGCTACGATGCAGCAGTGGAACAAGGAAGGGCTGCTGAATCGAGACTGGGCTACGGCAGACTTCAATCAGCGAATGGCAACTGCGATTTCCGATAAGACCGCAGCGATGATGGACTCGCCAGATACGATGTGGAGCTTCTGGAAGCAGCAGAACAATATTGATTTTGTTGGAGCGTTGAATCCAGTGCTGAACGCAGGCGACAAATCCGCGACGACCTATAAAAACTTTATGCGCACAGGAGTTAGTGCAGCGATTACAACACAAAGTGAGCATGTTGAAGCAGCAATGGCTTGGCTGGACTTCAACTATACGAAAAAAGGCTGGGAAATTATGAACTATGGAGAATATGGAACGGTGCATTTGATCGATGAGAATGGCATGCCATATTATTCACCAGATGGCTACATGTACAATGATCCCGATGGTCAGCCTGTAGCTGTAGCGCTCAATAAATACCGCAGACATAGCTGGCCTAATATTCGTGATGAGCATCATTCCAACCCGCTTATCGTTGCTGAAGGCAGCTATTCTGGAGATATTCGTAAATATTGGACAGAGAACATGGACACAAGCGTAGCAGTGCCTCCAATCTCATTTACGAAGGAAGAAGCTTCTCGCGAGGCAGAGCTCGGAAACCAGCTTTCTACATTACGTAATGAATACTTTGCAAAAATTATTAAAGGCGAGCTGTCCGTTGAAGCATACGATAAGTTCTTAAATGAAGCGCAAAAGATGGGATTGGATGAGTTTTTAAGCATCCATCAAGCAGCGCTTGATCGTTACAACAATCGTTAAGCTTATGCAGCAGGCCTTATATTCGATGATACAGTGCAATAAGGTAGATTTGTGGTAGTCATTTGAGATACGAAAAGCGGGTGCAAAGTGATGAGAACAAGTCCGGATATTCAGGAGTCAAGGGGCGCGATTCGCGCCTCTAGGCTTCACAGAACGAGCTCCCTTCTCAAAAGGGACTTTAATAAGCATTGGTTTGCCTATATGCTCGCCGTCCCAGTTGTGCTTTGGTATATCATATTTTGCTACGGGCCGATGTGGGGTGTAATGATTGCTTTTAAGGATTTTAAGCCATTGCTTGGCTTTGCCGAAAGCGATTGGGTTGGCTTTAAGCATTTTGTTGATTTTTTCCAAGGCCCGTACTTTTGGCGGGTAGTAAAAAATACATTAATGCTAAATGTATGGGGACTCGCGTTTGGCTTCACAGCTCCAATCATTCTAGCTCTGCTATTGAATGAGGTGCGGAATGCCAAGTTCAAAAAAATGGTTCAAACGATCACCTACATGCCCCATTTTATATCGTTAGTTGTTGTATGCGGAATCATTCATATATTCACGGCAGATGAAGGCATCATTACACAATTTCTGCAGATGATTACAGGAAAAGAATACACATCCTTGCTTGGCTACTCCTCATTTTTCCGACCAATCTATACATTCTCAGCAATTTGGCAGGATATCGGCTGGAACAGCATTATTTATCTAGCAGCAATGAGTACCGTGAACCCTGCACTGTATGAAGCAGCAGAGATCGATGGTGTAGGACGTCTCGGAAAAATATGGCATATTACGTTGCCGCAAATTCGTCCAATTATCGTTATTCTGTTTATTTTTGCAGTCGGCGGCTTAATGGCTTCTGGTTACGAGAAAATCATTCTGCTATATAATCCATTAACCTATGATACAGCTGATGTTATCGCTTCGTATGTGTATCGTCGAGGTTTGAGAGAAGCAAGCTTGAGCTTTTCAGCAGCGGTAGGACTGTTTAGTGCGATTATCAACTTTGCATTGCTGTGGGCGACGAATCGAATTGCTAAGCGTACATCAGAGGTTAGCCTATGGTAAAAGGGAGGGCTGGAGCTTATGAGAGGTAAATCGTTAGGCGACATCACGTTCAACACGTTGAATTACACATTTCTAACCGCGTTGACGTTAGTGAGTTTATACCCATTACTCCATATATTTTTTGCTTCAGTCAGTGATCCTGTTGCATTAATGGGACATAAGGGTGCGCTAATTAAGCCATTAGGGTTTACATGGGATGGCTACAAGCTTGTATTTAAAGACAGCAGTCTATTGGTCGGCTATCGCAATACGATCCTCTATGTTGGCCTTGGTACGCTGATTAATATGATTATGACGATTATGGGTGCGTTTGTGCTATCCCGCCGGGATATGTATTTCAAAAATTTCATCATGATCTTAATTACGATTACGATGTTTTTCGGTGGCGGGTTAATTCCTTGGTTTTTGTTAATGAAGGATATTGGCTTATACAACAACTTGTGGGCAATGGTGTTGCCTACCGCACTAAGCACATGGAACATCATCATACTTAGAACGAGCTTTCAAGCATTGCCTATTGAGCTGGAGGAAGCAGCAACGATTGATGGAGCCAGTCAGGCGAAAATATTGCTTCAAATTATACTGCCGTTATCGAAGGCTACGTTAGCAGTAATTTTCTTATATTATTTGGTTGGAAATTGGAATTCCTGGTTTAATGCGATGGTACTGCTCAAAGATCGAAGCTTGTTTCCGCTGCAGCTGCTTATGAAGGAAATATTGGTCGCTAACGATTCGACAGCTACGACAATTGGAAGCGCAGGTGGAGTCGTCATTAACAGTGCGGAAAGCTCGACGGCATTTCGAGAGCTAGTGAAGTATTGTGCAATCGTCGTATCAACGGTTCCGATTCTGCTTGTGTATCCTTTTCTGCAAAAGTATTTCGTAAAAGGCGTCTATGTTGGTTCGATTAAAGGCTAGCTCGATGTATACCTGTTCAAGCAGTTTAAGCAGTTCAAGCTGTGTAAGTGCAGTTTAGTAAAAACTATCATTGGAGTTGATCATAGTGGCAGTAAACAATATGGAAATGATGCGTACTGAGTATCCAAGACCTCAGTTTATGCGCAAAGATTGGCTATGCTTGAACGGAGAATGGGATTTTTGCTTTGATGACAATGGGGTCGGTGAACATGAGCAATGGTATCGCTCCGAGTCATCGGCACCATTTAATAGGAAAATTAATGTGCCGTTTGCTTTTCAAAGCAAGCTAAGCGGCATAGAAGATCCTTCTTTCCATGATATTGTATGGTATCGAAGATCAATCGCTGTTCCTGAGCAATGGAGCGAAAAACGCATCGTGCTTCATTTTGGAGCTGTCGATTATTTGACGAAGGTGTGGGTGAATGGACAATTGGCAGCGGTTCATGAAGGTGGTCATACACCGTTTCAAGCGGATATTACACCATTTTTAACAGCAGAAGATAATATCGTTATACTGCGTGCCGAAGATTTTAGTCGAGATGTTAGCCTGCCGCGTGGCAAGCAGTACTGGCTTGAGGATTCCGCGAGTATATTCTATACTCGTACGACTGGTATATGGCAGAGCGTCTGGCTTGAACCGCTTGATCCTGTGCATGTCCGAAAGGTGATGCTTACACCTGATATTGATCGCAATGATATTCGAATTCGGACGTTTGTAGATGGCTACAAAGCATCTGACTCCTTAAAGCTTCAAGTAACGATCACCTTTAATGGAGATTTAATTGCCGAAGAGGCGTATACGATTACGTGTGATGAGCAGCAGCGTACGATTGGCTTGAATGATTTTACTGATCATGGGCAGGGACGTCTGTGGAGCCCAGAGCATCCGAATTTGTACGATATTACGTTCCGTCTTGTACGTGGAGCAGATGTGCTCGATGAAGTGGAAAGTTATTTTGGTATGCGTAAAGTATCGATTGAAGCTGGAAAATGGTGTCTGAACAATCGACCGTACTATCAACGTCTTGTGCTCGATCAAGGATACTTTCCAGAAGGACTATTAACAGCTCCCTCTGACGATGAGCTGAAGCGAGATCTGCAAATGGCGAAGGAGCTTGGCTTCAACGGTGTGCGAAAGCATCAAAAAGCGGAGGACCCGCGATTTCTTTACTGGTGCGATAAGCTAGGGATGCTGCTATGGAGCGAAGCAGCGAATGCGTATGAATATTCTGAAGCCTATGTGCGACGCTTTACACAAGAATGGCAGGAGATTATTGCTCGTGATTATAATCATCCATGCATCGTTACATGGGTTCCACTTAATGAAAGCTGGGGCATTCCGAATGTGCTGAACGACAAACGTCAGCAGCAGCACGGATTAGCTATGTATCATCTGACCAAATCATTGGATGAAACAAGACCTGTTGTGTACAATGATGGCTGGGAGCATATGACGACTGACCTGCTCACCATTCATGATTATGAAAGTCGCCAGGAGGTGCTGGAAGGACGTTATGCAAGCATCGAGTCCACTGTGCAAGCGATGCCCGCTGGACGGCGTTTGTTCGTAGGTGGTGCAGCGTATCAGAACCAGCCAATATTGGTCTCGGAGTTTGGCGGTATTGCTTATAAGAAGAGTGATTGGGAAGGCTGGGGGTATTCTGGGGCTGACAGTGAAGAGGACTTCTTACGCAGGCTGAAGGCAGTCTTTGCTCCAGTACTTTCTTCTCCGGTTATTCAAGGCTATTGCTACACTCAGCTTACGGATGTTGAGCAGGAAATTAACGGGCTGCTGACCTACGATCGACAGCTTAAGGCACCACTAGAAGAGCTTAGAAACATAATGACAGGTAAAAGCTTGTAAAGGATGGTTGCGATGTGAAGATGGAGCACGCAGACAGTGGGTTGTGTTATAGCTTAATCGTTAACGATGGTGCGGACCCTTGGGTATATAAGCATACAGATGGCTACTATTATTTTACTAGAACGACTGGGATGAATGTTACCCTTTGGCGATCTCAACAATTAACTCAATTAAGCAGTGCGCCAAGTCGTGTGATTCCGGTAGAGGGGCGTAATATATGGGCGCCTGAGCTGCATTATATCGCTGATGCTTGGTATATCTATTATGCGATGGACGATGGAGATAATGCGAATCATCGGATGTACGTGCTGGAGAATCGCTCAGCTGATCCGATGGAGGGTGAATGGGAGTTTAAAGGCCAAATTACTGATGCAACGAATAAATGGGCAATCGACGGAACGGTATTGCAGTTAAACAGCCAATTGTACTTCCTATGGTCAGGCTGGGAAGGCGATGTTGACGTTCAGCAAAACTTGTATATTGCTCGTATGAGCAATCCGTGGACGATTGAGTCGGAGCGTGTAGAGATTGCTAGACCGTCGTATGCTTGGGAGTGCAATCATACGCCTTATGTTAATGAAGGGCCACAGGTGCTTGTTCGTAATGGGCTAATTCATATGGTATTCTCAGCAAGCGGGAGCTGGACGGATGATTATTGCTTGGGACGAATTACTGCGCGTACTGAGGAGGATATGCTTGATCCAGCTTCATGGAGCAAGCATAGCGAACCGATATTTTCTGCGGCTAATGGATTGTATGGTCCTGGCCATTGCTCATTTACAACATCACCAGATGATACAGAGGATTGGATTGTATATCATGTAGCGAAGCATGCAGGAGCGGGCTGGAATCGTGAGATTCGCATGCAGCGATTTATATGGAATGAGGACGATACACCTGAGCTAGGACAGCCCGTTGCGGCTACAGAGCTTATCAATAAACCTTCTGGCGAGGTATAGAAGCTCGAAAACGAGACTTGGACGAAATTGAATTTATATATACGTTGCTCCAGAATGCTTTTAGAAGAGCAAGATAAGTTTGATATAGTAATATAAATGGCATAGTAGCCTTCAAGCTGATGCGGCTTAGCGTAACCTAAGCACATCAGCTTGAAGGATTTTTGCGTTGTCGGATATGAGCTGGAAAAATTGCAGGCGAGCAGCAATGTATTGCATAATATGACTATGTTATTTCACGGGGCTCTTTGAATTACATATAAGGAGGTGTAAACGTCTATGAAGCCAAGAATTACTGTAATTACACTGGGCGTAGATGATTTACAAAGATCGTTGGAGTTTTATCGTGATGGATTGGGGTTTTCAACTCAAGGTATAGTCGGAAGTGAATTTGAGCATGGTGAAGTCGCATTTTTTGATCTGCATTGTGGATTAAAGCTTGCGATCTGGAAAAGACAAGATATTGCTCACGAAGCTAAGGTGAATCAGACGACCCCCAATCCAACAGAATTTACATTAGGGCACAATGTTGCAAGTAAAGAAGAGGTTGATGATGTAATGGAACTAGCAAAAAGGGCAGGGGCTCACGTTACTGATCCTGCACATCACACCTTTTGGGGAGGGTATTCGGGGCACTTCCAAGATCCAGATGGCCATTTATGGGAGGTTGTGTGGAATCCGCAGTGGGGAGATTTGGGAAATGGATCGTAATATCTATGATAATGATACATTTTTTGAGAAATACAGTCAGATGGAACGCTCTACAAAAGGACTTGCAGGAGCAGGCGAATGGGAAACGCTTCAGCAGCAGCTGCCTGATTTTCAAGACAAGCGTGTATTGGATTTAGGCTGTGGCTTCGGCTGGCATTGCCAATATGCGATCGAGCATGGTGCAAAAGCTGTAACAGGAGTCGATGTTTCGGAAAAAATGTTAGTAGTAGCAAAAGAGAAAACGGATGCTAGCATTCGCTATATTCATAAGCCTATTGAAGAGATTGCATTCGAAGATCAATCCTTCGACGTAGTCATTAGTTCTCTTGCACTGCACTATATTGAATCTTTTGAACAAATTGCTAGCAAGGTTGCACAGTGTCTTGTGCCGAATGGAGCTTTTATTTTTTCAGTAGAGCATCCAGTGTTTACTGCTTATGGCAGCCAGGATTGGCATTATGATGAAGATGGAAGCATTGCGCATTTCCCAGTTGATCGATACTTTTTTGAAGGCGAGAGAACTGCTAACTTTTTAGGGGAAAACGTTGTGAAGTATCATAAAACACTTACAACGTATCTCCAAGGGCTGATCGCGGTAGGATTCGAGATAAGAGGAGTTGTCGAGCCTCAGCCTGCTAAGCATTTGCTTGAAACGGTGGAAAGGATGAAGGATGAGCTGCGCAGGCCGATGATGCTGATCATTTCTGCTAGGAAAAAGTAATTGTTTATATGAATTAGCTGATCATTTGAAATAGACATAGAATATATAAAAAGCCAGTCAGTGTGTGAACTGTATACCAAGGTTAGATATGATGTAACCTTTGGGTAAGCACTTCAAGCACATAGACTGGCTTTAGCTCTATGTTGCTATTACATATATCTCAGACGATTGTAAGGTAGCATGGTGGGTAGCTTGAAGGCTGGATTCTTGCTGCTGATACGGGCAGCAATAAAGCAGATGATCTATTCATCTAGCCTTTCATCATCATACGAATGGAAACTATAATTAAAAAAACAGCGAGCAGCTTTAACAGCAGCTTTGCAGGAACACGTTTGGCTAATCGAGCACCTATTTGACCGCCTATTATCGCTCCCGGAGCTAGAAACAGTAGCATTAACCAATCTACATGCATTGAAAAGGCATGAGTAGTCGTGCTTATAATTGATGACAGGAAAATTTGCAGCATGGAAGTCGCTACAGCAATATGAGCTGGAAAGTTCAGCAGCAGCGTCATTGTAGGCACCATCAAGCTACCACCGCCTATGCCAAATAAGCTTGCTGCAAAGCCGACGATAAAGCTAATTACAATTCCAGTACTAAGATGATAGCTATAGCTAAAGTGTTCGCCGTTGTGATCAACGAAGCTGCGCTGCACAGTAGCTTTGAATGGCCATGCGATTGGTGAACTCGGCTTGAACAGCAGCAGCAAGGAAACAAGGATTAAAAATATCCCGAAGCTAATGAAAAAAGAACTCCCTTTTATTTGACTGACGTAGAGTGCTCCTGCTATTGACCCTGGAATCGAGGCGACGAAAAATTTCAAAGCGGCTTCATAATCAATTCTTTTTTGCTTGGCGTACACATAAGTGCTGGAGATCGAATTGCACAGGAGCATTGCCATTGAAGTTCCAGCTAAATGAGCAGGAGACATGTCTGGAAACAAAAACGCCAGTGCAGGGACAACAATAAAACCTCCGCCTAAGCCAACGAGAGAACCACATAAACCCGCTGTAAGTCCGATTCCTATTAGTATGAAGTACATTAGCATCGTTATGGCTCCCTTACAATTTAAGTAATAGATAAGTTGAACTAATTATTTTCGCAAGGCGACCGCGTTGCTTCTCCGGAATCATTTCTCACTTTTGCCACGTCGTATTTTTTTGTTCAACTTATATGATTAATGTTTTACAAAAAAGCGTCCTTTAAGTAGTACGTCTTCTAACCATTTACGCTGCTCGGGCTGCAGTCGTTCATCGTTATTCATACGGTAGTTAATATCTTGAGGCTCAAGCTTTGGATCCATATGAACAATGATCTCCTCTAAGCTTGCATTAAGAGAAAGAATGTCAGAAGCTTCGTGATTATCGCTCCACTGCTGCCACTGTGGTAACGTATCGCTGTTTGGATTTCCCGAGTGTAGGAAGTTTTGTAGGTAACTCCGAAGCAGCGATGAAAGTTTTTCACGTCCAGGCTCATTAGCTTCAGTAATAATGCCACGTGCAAACATTCTGGTCATCCCTGTATAATCACCAGTTAAAAATGGGATATCAACACCGTGTGGAGCGCCAAGCAGTAAGCGGGCGGATGGATCGATTACCTCGTCATGCATTCCCCAGCAGAAACGATAGGCGAAAATAGATGTATTTGGCACAGCTTTTGCAATGGCCTGAGCAGTCTGCTCTACATTGAAGGCTGCATTTAGCTCGCTTCCATATTGAACGGCTGCCTCGTATAGATCCTTTTGCCCCATCACTTTAGCAAGTATTTCGTCCACCGTTGAAGCTGAAAAATAAGGATTAAATAAAGTGAATATGGAAAATTCAGTACTTGTACTGCCGAGTATTATTGGCAATGCAGGGGAGCTGTTATGCTGAAGCTGCTCAAATCCCCCTTTTGGCAATACTATCCCGTCTTCAAATAAATGAGGAAATCCCACCATTCGTAAGCCAGTATCATACGTAATAAGCACTTTTGAAAATGAATCAGCTGGTTGATCGTAAAGAAACTGAGCTATCGTATCTGCTGATTGGTGTGAACTCCATGCTAATGCTTCATCAGGCTCGCTGGTTAGCCCGCTATTGATTAATAATGCTGTTAGAAGCTCATTAGCCTTGATGTCTCCATGTTCAGCAGAAGCTGTCGTCATGCCACCACTCATCGCAAACAGCTTATGGAAAAGACCTTTACCTAGTGGTGAAAGATAGGCAGCCAGTGCATTTCTTGCTCCGGCAGATTGTCCAGCGAGTGTTACGTTATCCGGATTTCCACCAAAGGAAGCAATGTTCTGCTGTACCCACTTTAAAGCATGAATTAAGTCCAGCAATCCATAGTTTCCGGAATCATCTAAAGGATCACCGCTTCGAAGTGCCGGGTGACGAAAAAATCCCATGGCTCCTAAGCGGTAATTTATCGAAATAATGATGCTGTTTGTTGCGTTTGCTAATTGTTCTCCTGAGAAATCTAGTCCTGAGCCCCCTAAATTGCCGCCTCCATGCGCAAACACAAAAACCGGTAGAGCTGTTTTAGAATGATCCGGGCGCCATATATTCAGATATAAGCAATCTTCATTGCCGATTGTTTTACCTTCGAAAAATTGAACACTGCTGTCGCCATACGATTGTGCAGATCGTATACCATCCCATGGTGTAAGCTTGCGTGGAGCTTTCCAACGAAGCTTTTCTACTGGTGGCTGCGCATAAGGGACCCCTAGCCAAGCCATTACTTGCGACTGTGCAAGCCGAATACCTTGCAAGTGCCCATCAGCAATTGTAACTGTTTCATTTCCAGTCCATTGTCTGCTCATTCACTCTGTATTCCTCTCTGTTTTTCTTTAAGTATAGTTGCTTGCTCATATAATAAATAATATATTGTTTTATATATATTGATAACCTAGAAGTTATTAAATGGGAGGGAAGTTAATGGACTTGCTGTCCTTACGCTATTTTCAAGTTGTAGCAAAAGTACAAAGCATGACTAAAGCAGCAGCGATACTGCGTATTTCCCAGCCTGCTCTTAGTAAGATGATTAAAAATCTGGAAACAGAGCTTACTGTTGAATTGTTTGATCGTACAGGAAAATATATTCGATTGAATGAATATGGGCGGCGCTTTCTTGAAAAAGTAAATATCTCCTTGCAAACATTGGAGGACGGGAAGCAGGAGATTCTTGATCTGGCTGAACGCTCAGTTGGAACGATCGTTATTTTAGTTCAAGTAGGTTCATATTTATTGCCTGATATGATTACCAAGTTTCGAGAGCTTCATCCAGGCGTTCAATTTAAGCTGTTGCTGCATGATCAAGAGGCTGCGACATATCCTTTGTTCGATCTATGTATCTCTTCAGCTCCTTTTCGAATATCGGGCACCTCTGCAGAGCAATTGTTGACGGAGGATATTCTACTCGCGCTTCCTAGCGAACACAGATTTGCAGAACGAAAAAGCATTCGACTGCATGAGCTTGCGAAGGATGAATTTATTAGTCTAAAGTCAGGGAAGCGACTGCGTGAGACGACGGATATGCTTTGTCGTTCTGCAGGCTTTACACCGCGAATTGCTTATGAATGCGACGATCCTGCAATGGTGCGGAGTCTAGTACAAGCGGGGCTAGGGGTTTGCTTTTTCCCAGCGATAACGTGGGGAAAAGCTGGTGGCTCATCTGTTGTATTGCTTCCTATTGAAGACGCAACGAGCAAACGAACCATTGAGATTTCATGGTATACCAATCGTTATATGTCTAACATAGCGAGAGCATTTAAGAGTTTTGTACAAGAGTACTATAAGCAAATAGTTTGATAATATAATGAAACGAGCAAAAGGATCGGCTTGAACGAGAGGTGGCAATCAAAAGATGGGAAATATTATGGATTATTTGGACTGGAGAGGTGATCTTACGCTAGAGCAATCACCGTTCAATGAAATAGACAATCTTATATTATCTCAGCTCGTATATGTAAACTTTGAATATATTGTTCCGGCAAGATGGAGTGAAATGACGATAACGGTGCGTGAGGCAGCAGAGCGCTATTTTACGAGATATAGTGAAGAGGAGATTGAACAGTCCAGTTATATTGTGCGAATTTCGGTACCTTTGCTGCGCAAGCTAGCACAGTGTCCGCGTTTTGCGAATGCGAAGCTGTGCAAATTTGAAAAAATCATTGATCTTGATCAAATCAAACAGTTTGCTGCTATGCATATTGAACTAAGTGACGGCTCTACTTTTATTGCATATAGAGGAACAGATAATACGATTGTCGGCTGGAAAGAGAAT
>Ga0160467_100145_pt1 | contig 100492 bp, 83 predicted proteins | sample HID1972I_E11MG_FD_108221 | JGI IMG/M metagenome (GOLD analysis project Ga0160467, IMG submission 108221) | Enriched pill bug-associated microbial communities from UW Madison campus, WI, USA - HID1972I_E11 MG | ecosystem: Host-associated > Arthropoda: Insects > Digestive system > Unclassified ... | reverse complement strand
GCCCTGATTGGTGCCTGGCAGTCGGAAGGAACAATAGCACTGGCAGATCCTAAACCCTCGGTTGAAGAACGGGAAGGCCGCTTTATGATGGGATATTCGGGTAACGAGATCCTGGCGGCACTTACTGCCAGGATCAAGCGGAAAGCAAAAAAATTCCCAGGTCAGCGATCGAAAAGTCTTGAAGATCCGGGAGGCCAACATCGTTTGGTGAAAGATAGCCAGGATGACCTTGCGATACTCAAGGGAAAACGTATGGTTATGCTGACTGGGCGCAGATGATTTAAGCTTAAGTATTTCTTAACGTTATCGAAACATTAGGATACTATTTTCGCCGTTGGTAGCGCAACTTATCATGCGCTCATACGGATTTATATATGAAAAAAATTTATTTAGTTACAGCCGGGCTTTTACTATCAGCAGGCTTACAGGCCCAGAACACTGTGAAAGGTTATGTTTATGCCGACGTTAATGCGAACCGAAAACAAGAGAGAAATGAAAAAGGAATAGCTGCTGTTGCGGTTACAAACGGCAGGGAAGTAGTACTGACGGATAAGAAAGGCTACTACGAACTCCCGGTAAGTAATGATCAGATCATTTCAGTTATTAAGCCTTCTGGGTATAAGGTGCCGGTTAACGAAGACAACCTGCCTCAGTTCTTTTACAATCACAAACCTGCAGGTTCCCCTGCACTAAAATATAAGGGAGTAGCACCTACGGGAGCACTGCCCAAGTCGGTAAATTTTCCGCTTACACCATCAAAGGAGGGTCTAAACTTTACAACACTTGTTTTCGGCGATCCTCAACCTTATACCATCGAGGAAGTCGATTATTTTGATAAGGGCATTGTTGCTGAGGTAGCAAATATTAAGAATGTAGCATTTGGTCTTAGTATGGGTGACCTTGTGGGAAATGATCCGGATCTTTTCAGTCCCTATACAAAGGCCGTTAAGAAAATCGGTATTCCATGGTACAACCTGATGGGAAACCACGATATCAATTTTGATGTCACAGAAGACGAACTGTCTGATGAATCTTATGAAGCACACTTTGGTCCGGCAAACTACGCCTTCAACTATGGAAATGTGCATTTCATCGTGTTGGATGATATTTTATATCCAGATCCGAGAGATGGAAAGTCTTATTGGGGCGGACTAAGAAAAGATCAGCTTGAGTTTGTTGCCAATGATCTGAAGTTTGTAGATAAGAACAAACTTGTTGTGCTGGCATTCCATATTCCAATTGGAGAAGCCGGAAACGATGAAGGATTCAGGGAGCAGGATAGAATAGCGTTGTTTGACTTATTGGCAGACTTCCCGCATACGCTTTCGTTGTCTGCACATACCCATAATCAGAAACAGATGTTCTTTACAAAAAAAGATGGATGGAAGCAGGAAAAAGCGCATCACCATTATAATGTAGGCACCACATCCGGTAACTGGTACTCCGGAGAGCTTAATGAACTTGGTGTTCCGGTATCAACGATGAGCGATGGTACGCCGAAGGGCTATGCATTTATCAACTTTAAGGGTAACCAGTATGACGTGGACTATAAAGTTGCGGGAAAAGAGAAGGATTATCAGATCGAAATTTCTGCGCCAAAAGTTATTGAGCACGATAAAAAGACTTCAGCAGCGATTTATGCCAACTTCTTCATGGGTTCAGAGAAAGATGAAGTGCTTTTCCGTGTAGATAACGGTGCGTGGAAGAAGATGACCCACGTAGAAGAGCACGACCCGGTGTTTCTGGATATATTGCATAAGTTTGATCATACGGAAGCCTTGCTGTCTGGAAAGCGTCCGAGTGCTCCTTCACAATCGAAGCACCTATGGAAGGCACCAGTTCCTTTCAAGCTTGCTCCGGGTGATCATACCATAGACGTTAAGGCGACAGATATGTTCGGTAAGAGCTATACACAGACAAGCAGCTATAAGATTATTAAAAAATAGCTCTCCAATTTTCTGGTAAGGGGCTGGTTAAGGCGACGTAACGTTGCTAACCAGCCCTTTTTGTGTTTAGCGGAAAAGCCAAAGCCAGCTGAAATATACCAGCATGAACAAGCCGCTAATGAGTGTCATAACGGTTGCTCTGCCGAACGAGGCCTTCGCCGGATCTTTAATGCAGTTGTAGAACCAATAGATAAAATAGATTATTGCAGGTGCCAGGCAGATCAGATAGACGCCGAAGTTTTCCTGCAAATTGCAGCTAAACCAATAGTAGTACAGGAGGGCGCTCCCCACAAAGAAAAGAATGCCTGCGAATATAAATGAACCGCGGATACCCAGCAGCATACTCAGGGTACGGTCGCCCCGCCGGGCATCTTCGTCATGCTGATAAATCTGGGTTAAAGGATAGGACGCCCCAATCAGACATGAACAAACGAGTCCTGCTATCCAAACTGCAGATGTTTCCTGCGTACCCTCTGGTGCCAGGGCCCGATAACAGCTGTAATAAATGAAGAGTCCCTGAAATAAAAATACAATAAGGAAGCTCAGTAACGGATATTTCTTTATCCTGACCGACGGATGGCTGTAGGCCTTGGAAAAAGAATTATAAACAATGGCGCAAAGGGCAAACTCCATGCTGACCAGCAATGCAAGCATCACACCGGTCCACTCCAGGACGATTGAGGTGTAGAATAGATTACTGCTGACTTTTGGCGGATACTTTAAAAAACCGATGCTGCTTTCGTCCTTATCAAAGAAGCTGTTAAATCCATTGCTTGCAGGGTAAATGAATAAATGCAAGACGATAAAAACTACCAGGGCATCGAAAGTGTTAGGATTAGGTACTTCGCCCAGGGCAAACAGATACACAGGGAGCAACAGCAAAGAGAAAGGAAGGCGCAGATGCGTTAGGGTTGACCTGATATGTAATTCCGCCATGATTCCAACTGTGTAGATAAATTTAAAAAAACAATTGCAGATGAACAGCATCATTTCGGCCATAGGCACAAGTAATCCGGTAAACAAATTTCGTCAGGACCGCATCCTCAAATTCATGATCGATGCACATGAGTTGGATGAGCATAATTCGCGGCGTTTGGAAAAGTTATACCACGTCTCGGGGATTGACTACAGGCACTCTGTGATTGACGATTTTGGGAAGGAAAAAGGGGATTACGAGTTCTTCGGAAATAATGATGGGTTGAGGCCATTTCCCACAACGTCTAAGAGAAGCAACCTTTATGAAAATACTGCGCTCAGTCTCTGTCTCCGGGCTATTGAGAAATGCCTCGGTTCGATATCGTTTAACCCTCAGGAAATCACTCATCTGATAACAGTCAGCTGTACCGGTATGTACGCTCCCGGATTGGATATTGAAATCGTAGAGAGCCTCCATCTTAATCCTCATGTGGAACGCACCTGCATCAACTTTATGGGTTGCTATGGCGCTTTTAATGCGCTTAAGGTTGCAGACTATATTTGCAGGGCTCAGCCGGATGCCCGGGTGCTGATCGTGGATGTTGAGCTTTGTACGCTTCATTTCCAGAAGGAAAACACGCTGGATAACTGGCTGGCAAATTCGCTTTTTGCCGATGGAGCATCGGCTGTCCTGGTGCAGCATGAAGATGCGACAGACGTAAAGCTGTTTAAGATAAAGTCATTTTATACAGAGGTAATCACAAAGGCAAGAAATGAAATGGCCTGGAAGATTGGCGACTTTGGTTATGAGATGCAGCTTACGAATCAGGTTGCCAAGCAGATTAAGTCGGGTATCCGGGACGTTGCAGACAAGCTTCTGAGGAAAGCGAATGTGGCGTTTGATGACGTCAGCCAATTCGCCATCCATCCCGGTGGCAGAAGGATACTGGAGGTATGTGATGAAGTGTTTAGTTTAAGTGCTGATCAGAATGCGCACGCATATAAGGTGTTGCGCGATTTTGGCAATATGTCTTCTGCAACCGTTCTCTTTGTGTTGGATGAGTTGAGTCGAAAGCTAAAGGCAGAAAGGCGTGAACAGCAGATCCTGAGCTTCGCTTTTGGTCCGGGTTTAACCTTTGAAAGCATGGTGTTAAGCTATGCCTGATTTCAGCAAGCGTAGCAGAGAGGTCGAAATTATGGATAATTTTACCCTCGACCATCGGGAGCTTGATCCGGTGTTGAAAGAACTGGAGGTTATTAATAAGCTTCTGGGTGGCTTCAGTGTGTTTTATGATGCCTTCAGACAGCTTGATTTGCAGAATGGAAACTCGGTGTGTGACTGGGGTTGCGGTGGTGGTGATAGTTTGAGAGTGCTGGAAGGATACTTTAGGCGTCGGGGCTTGAATATGCGGCTGATTGGCGTTGATGCTACAGCGGCTGCAGTGGAGTTTGCGAGGGAACGGAACAGGGCGTTTAGAAATATGGAGTTCAGGCATGCCGATGTGCTTGAGCATGAATTCGGTCAGAATGAGTTTGATGTAGTAGTTAGCAGTTTGTTTACGCATCACTTCGATGATAAACAGTGGATTCTTCTGATCAGAAAGATGGTTCATGCTTCGCGGAAAGCCGTTATTATCAACGACCTGCACAGGCATTGGTTTGCCTATCATTCCATAGGGATGCTGACGAGCTTATTCTCCCGGTCTCCTATGGTTAAGCATGATAGTAAAATATCTGTTTTGCGTAGCTTCAGGAAGAGCGAACTGGAGGATCTGATCCGGTGTGCAGGTTTCAGGCGTTTTACAATCAAATGGATGTGGGCCTTCAGGTGGCAGATAATAATTTACAAATGAAACAGCGGCCGTCTATATTCGTCATTGGTGGTGGCCTGGCAGGGCTGACAAATGCAATATTGCTGAACCGGGCCGGTTTTCCTGTTACGCTGGCTGAACGGAAGACGTATCCTTTCCATAAGGTTTGCGGCGAATATGTGAGCAATGAGGTACTCCCTTTCCTCCGGACGCTGGGGGTTTTTCCGGAGCAGCTGGGAGCTTCCCGTATTAGTAAGCTTGCGCTGAGTTCAGCGAGCGGACGAACGCTCAGCAGTTCTCTTGACCTGGGCGGCTTCGGACTGAGCAGGTTCAAGCTTGATCACGCCTTGTACCAATTGGCTTTACATGAAGGGGTTCATTTCATTGAAGGAGAGAAAGTTAATGACGTATTGTATAGTGGGAAGATATTTGAGATCAGCATCGGTGGAAGCGAGTTCCAAGCAGACATGGTGATTGGTTCTTTCGGTAAGCGCTCAAACCTTGATCAGCGGCTGATGCGCAAGTTCTTCTATAAACGAAGCCCCTATATGGCAGTAAAATATTTTGTAAGGGGTGACTTCGCACATGATACTATCCATCTGGACAATTTCGATGGTGGTTACTGTGGATTCAATAAGATTGAGGAGAATCTATTTTGCCTGTGCTATCTTACGGAGAACAAGCATCTTCGAACTTATGGTTCCATTCCGGCGATGGAGCAGGAGGTTTTGATGAAGAACCCGGTATTGAAGAGGCTTTTTGAAAAAGCTGAATTTGTTTGGGAAAGGCCGGAAAGTATTAACGAAATCGCCTTTGAGCGGAAGTCGCTCGTGGATAGGCATATCCTCATGTGTGGTGATACGGCTGGAATGATTGCTCCGCTCTGCGGCAATGGTATGGCCATGGCCTTTCATTCTGCTAAGATATTATCCGGTCATATCATCAGTTTATGTAAGGATGGGATAAACGGGCAGGTCCGGGCACAGCTGGAGCAGGAGTACACCCGCAGCTGGCACCGGGAATTTGCATTTCGGTTGAAAGTGGGCAGGAGCATACAGCGGCTGTTTGGAAAGCCGGTGCTTTCTGAATTTTTGTTGGGCGCCATGCGTTATATTCCCTCCGCAGTTCCTGCGCTAGTATCAAAGACTCATGGTGAGCCGTTCTGATTTGCCTTATCGCAGGATTTCTCCTTCGGTTAACGTGTTAAGTTCTGACTGAGCAAGCCGGTAGTTGAGCTGGGCTGCGTACAGGTCGGCTTCTGTCTTTGCTACGGTAGACCGGGCGCTCAGGACGTCGGCAGGAACGTTTAAACCGACAACCCGCTTATCGAGCTGAATTTTTAGTTCCTGACCTCTGAAGTCCAATACTTTTTGTGCGGCGTTAATCAGCGCTTCAGCCTGATGGATCTTCCTTACTGCTTTCTCTACATCGGCATTCAGCTGTTCCAGTGTGTTTGCTTCATTTTCTTTTGCCTGTTGAAGCTGTAGCGAACGCTGGCTGAAAACCTGCTTATTGGCAAAGAGGTCCTGAATGTTCCATTTAAAGTTGAGTCCGGCAAAAGGATTATTGGTTGGATACAGGATATTACCTTGCTGGTAGGTATAGCCGGCTACGATACCTACGTCAGGCAGGTAGCTCTGTTTTGCGGCTTTTATGGCGAGCCTGGTCTTGTTTACTGTAAGCCCCGCTATATTAAGATCGGCGTTTCCGGAAAGCGCTGAGGATTGGTATTCGGACACAGCCTTAGGTTGGTACAGGTTCATTTCAACAGGATTCAGGCTGAACTTTATCACCTCAATGCCGGTGAGGCGCTTGAGATCTGCAGCATAATCCTCGCGCTGGATCGTTAGTTTCAGAAGTTCCTGCTCCTCATCTGCTATATTGGCCTGCAGACCTTCCTTACTGAGATTGATGGTTTTTCCAGATAAAAGAGCGCTTTCGACATCATACAGCCTGAGCCTTGATAGCTCAAGTTTTGCTTTAGATTCGTCTGTTTTTTTGCTGTTTATCAGCATGCCGAAATAGAGTTTTTCTACTGCCTGTTCGATCTGTTGAGCAACCTTTCGTTTCTCCTGCGCGGCGATGAGAACATCAGTTTTGCTTATCTCGATGCTGGTATTAATCTTTGCCTGCTGCGTGACGGGTTGATAAATAGTGGCACCTGCGTTAAAGTTCTGATGCTTGCCGAGCTCGAAAGATTTATCGGCGTCAGGAAGTTGTATAACCGTGTTTGCATTAAGGGGCAGAGCGCCGAAGGATCCCTGGGGAATGACAAGTTCCCCAATGTTCGCATTGTACTGCCATGTGGAGTTCAATGTAACCGCTGGATATTTCTTAATCGCATCTTCTTTCGTTTTTACCTTCTTCTCCTCGATCTGTAGTGACTTGGCTTTGAGCAGGTGATTGCTTTCCAGGGCAGCGTCAATCGCTTGCTGAAGGGTTAATGTCTGCTGTTGGGCCAATGCAGGTCTTTCTGAAAGCATGACCAGGAGTATTGCCGCTATGTGATATATGATGTTCTTACTTTTCATGTTGTTCTTCCTTTTTCAGACTGATTTTATTTTCCTTGTCTTCGGATTTTATCCAGCTGATATACATCACGGGAACTGTAAGTAGTGCCATGATCATGCTCCAAATAACTCCAACAGCAATAACGCTGGCCAAAGGGCTCCACATGGGGGAGCCGGAGATGATCATTGGAAGGACTCCAATGGCAGCGGCCATCGCGGTTAGGAATATCGGACGAAGCCGGCGCTTTCCTGATAGTATGGCTGCGTTGCGGATGTCAAGGCCTGTATGCAACAGTTCGTTTGTGTGATCGATAAGGATGATGGCGTTGCGGACTACGATTCCCGAGAGACTGATGAGCCCGACGAAAGCGGTAAATCCAAAGTTATTGCCTGTTATGAACAGACCAAATAATGCGCCAAACAAGCTTAGCGGTATGGTTAGCATGACAATGCCTGCTTCTTTTAGATTGCGAAACTGGAATAGCAGGATGAAGAAGATTAGAACAAGGCTGACGAGGAGAACTACCATCATCTGACTGAAAGTCTCCTGTTTGTTTGCAAACTCACCTCCATACTCGATATGATATCCATTTGGAAGCGAGATTTTGCTGATCTCTGTCTTTACGCTGTTCAGCAGTTCTGAGGGAAGGATGTCGTGCTGGGTTTCGCTTTGAACAGTCAGCGTTCTTACTCCATTTCTCCGCATAAGTTTTCCTGTCTGCCATTCGGGGTTTATATCGGCTATCTGCCTCAACGGCATGCGAGCTCCGGTTACAGGTGATTCCAGATAGATGTTTTGAAGGTCTGTAAAGTTTCGCCGCTCATCTTCATCGAGGCGTAAGACGATGTCGAGAGGATTATTGCCTTCGTACATAGTAGAGACTGGAGCTCCTGAAAAACCAGTATATACCATTTTGGAAATACTCTCTGTGGTAAAGCCAAGCCGGCCGGCTTCATTGCGTAGCCTGATATTGACGCCGTAATAGTCTTCACGGAAATCGCTTCGTACCAGTGCGCTTCCCGGAGCCTTTTTAAGGATGTCCTGAACATTGTTACCCAGTTTCTTGAGAGTGTTCAGGTCATCACCGCTAATGCGCACTTCAACAGGTGCTTTCAGAGGTTGACCCTGTTGCATGAGTTTTACCTGCGGCATACCTTCAGGGATAAGCCGTTCGATGAGTGGTTGAAGTTCCGCTGACAGTGATTCGGTTGTTTCTTCGGTGGTGGTATTGATAAGTATCTGTGCATAGTTGCTCACAGGTACTTCTGGTGAAAAATTATAGTAGAACCGCGGGGCGCTGGTGCCGATGAAGGTGGCGAAAGAAGTGACGCGCTCATCTTTTTCGACCAGATGCTGTACTTTCATAATGGCCTGCTCGGTCTTCTCCAGCTTTGTACCGGTAGGCATCCATAGCTCCACAACAAACTGATTCCGTTCTGCAGCAGGGAAGAACTTTTGTTTTATTGCACCGAAGTAGAGCAGTCCAGCTAGCGGTATGGTAAGCATACTCATCGCAATCGTGAACCTGGGACGCCTGGCGCACCAATCAAGTGCTCCATTATACGCCTTCTGCATTTTATCGAGAAGAGATTCCTTCTTTTTTTCGTTCTTTACTTCGGTATGGTCATGAAGCCCTTTTTTGATGAATACATAGCACAAGAGTGGAGTGAGTACCATGGCAACCAGGAATGATGAAGCAAGAGCAATGGCAACGGTAAGCGGCAGTGCGTGGATGAACTCACCGACGGCTCCTGTTAGCAAGACCATAGGAAGGAACGCGGCAATAATGGTAATGGTAGCGGCAAGTACCGGGGTTAAGAGGTCAGTTGCGCTACGCCAGGCGGCAGTCCAGCGGTCGATGCCCTCGTCCAGCAGCTCCACATAGTTGTCGGCAATTACGATAGCGTCATCAACAACCATCCCCAGGACAACAATGAGCGCTGCGAGCGAAACCTGATGAAGCTCGATGCCGAAAGCGTGCATGAGTGCGAAAGTAATGGCAATAGTCATGGGTATAGCCATGGCAGCAACAGTCGCAATGCGGAAGGGGAGTAATAGAATGACGACGATCACTACGGCTACAATTGCAAGAAAAAACTCCCGTATGAAGTGGGATATATTCTCGTTAACCAACTGAGGTTGGTTGACGACGGTAGTAAGCTTCACGTCGGGAGGCAGCAGACTGGAAGCTTCAGCGAGTTTAGCATTTACCTCCTCACCGAACTTCACGATATTGTTTCCCTCCAGCATCTGGACAGTGAGGATCAACGCTTTATTGCCATTAACGGTGGTCTTGGATGTAGATTCTGCATAGTCTCTTTTTACTGTGGCCAGATCGCCAAGACGTAATACGGCTCCTGATTTGGATGTGCCGACAATCTGGTTGCGTATTTCCTGTTCGGTATTGTAGTATCCGCGTGTGTATAGCGGTGTATTGTTGTTTTCAGTCTTTATTTCGCCGGTAGCACTGATGGTGTTTTGAGATTGCAGTACTTGAACGACCTGCTGAAGGCTTACTCCGTATTGAGACAATTTTTCAGACCCTGAGGTTACCTGGATCTGTTCTTTCTGCTCACCTACACGCTTTATCTTGGAAACGGATTTGACGCTCCTGATATAATCTTCTACTTTCTCAGCATAATTTTTTAGCTGTGAGTACGTAGCAGTATTGCTCTCTATGCCGATGACCAGGGCCTCGGTATCGCCAAAATCGGAATTAACTATCGGGCCTCTGACGCCGGGAGGCAAATCGATTTGTCGGGCGAGAAGAAGCTGGTGCCGAAGCTTGCTCCAGAACACGTCCGGTTCACGTACCTTCTCGCCAAGTTCTACGTTGACGACTACCATTCCATCCTGCGTGGTAGAGTAGGTTTTATCCTTCCGTACCTCTTCAAATTGAAAGAGATATTGTTCCAGTTTTTTAGTAACCTGATCTTCAACCTGCGCTGAATTGGCTCCGGGATAGTAGGCAATTACGAGACCCTGCCTGACCGTGATCTTGGGATCTTCTCGCCGGGGCATGTTAAGGAGTGAATTTACGCCAACCGCAAATAATAGCAATAGTACAGAGAGTGTTACCTGCTTGTATTTAAGTGATGCTTCAATAAAGTTCATGAGTTCGCTTATTTGTTCAGGGATATTGCCATGCCATCGGATAGCTTTTGCTGTCCGCCGGTAACAACCAGCTCGCCGTCATGGATTCCTGAGGTAACTTCAATCTGATTGTTGATCAGCTGGCCTACAGTTACACTTCGTTTGTAAGCCTTTTGCTGGCTGCTGTCGGCAACGAAAACGTAAGTTCGGTTGTCTGTATCATGAAGGATTGCTTCTGCGGGCAAGGTCAGCATCTGATTTGCTGATCGCTTCTCGAAAAGGATCTCGGCAATCATGCCGGGTCTGATATGGAGGCCAGGGTTGTCGAGGTCTACTTTGACAGAAAAGGCGCGTGATGTAGCTTCTGCTGCTGATCCGATCTCGGTTATCTTGCCAGTAAATGTCTTATCGATCGATGAAATGTAGACTTTGGCCATTTGGCCCAGCTTAACGTGGTTAAGTTCTGTTTCGGGTATGAAAGCGTTTACTTTAACGCGGCTGATATCAGACACGACAAATAAAGGGCTGCCAACTCCCACGATTTCGCCCGTCTCGGACATTTTCTTTAGCAGTACCCCGGTGATGGGGGAAAATAGTCGTGTATCAGCAAGATTTTTGGCGTGCAGCTTCTGCTGTTGTGTGGCTTGTTGCAGACTGAAGCTTACTTTATTGAAGTCGCTCTGACTTACGCTATTTCGCTCATACATGAGCTTGATTCGGTTGAATTCATCCTTTATCTGATTGACCTGGATATCGGCCTGGGCTTTCGCAATTTGATAGCTTGTTGGGTCAAGACTCGAGAGCAACTGTCCCTTTGTGATCTTCTGACCCTCCTGATTGGCGATGAAGTTGATCTTGCCGGCCACCATAAATCCGAGACGGACGGTGGTATATCCTTCTACGTTTCCGCTTAGAGACAGGGGGGAAGTGGCGCTTGTGTTGGATGCTTTGTGAGTAATGACTGGTATCGCTGCACTTGAAGCCGTTGAAGGTTCTTTTTTGTTCGACTGGCAGGAAAGAAGTGCCATGCTAAGTGCGAGAACAGATACACGTATTTTTGATGCCATGATCGCTTATTTGATATGGGTACAAAATTCATCAAAAAAGATTGGCAGCTTTTTAATCTATCTTAAAAAACGATGTTGCAATGGTTTGGAATTATGTATGATTACTTCTGAGCGCGAATAACACTCAATGTTTGTTGTGTAATTCCTAGGTAGGACGCGATATGTCCAAGCGGTGCACGCAGCAATATGTTTGGATTTTGGTCAAGCATCGTCTGATAACGTTCCTGGGCAGACTGAAACTGCAGAGCGGATAAGCGATCTGAGAACGTCTTTAGTACATCTATAAGTAACATCCGAATAAACTTTTCGAGTGTTGCGGAGGCTTCAATATGTTTTTCGAGGGTAGGAAATCTGACAGAACGAATGATACTGCTCTCGAGCACCTCGATACCGTAAGGCGACCTGCGGTTATAGAAGATGCTTTCTATAGGCATCGTAAACTTATTTTCAGCGAAGAAATGATGGGTGATCTCTTTTCCATTCTTCACGTAGTAGGTTCTCACTAAACCTTTTTCTATAAAGTATACTTTGTTTGAAAGTGTCCCGGGTTCAGTTATCTTATGGCCTTTTGTGTAATGGTCTCTGCGGAAGGCCTGTTCAAGGTTTCGCTCGAGATTAGGATCCAGCGACAATTGTTCTTTTAAGTACCCGATTAATTCCATCCCCAAGCTTTTAGCGATAAAAGTAGAGATTTATCCTGTAAGCTGAAACCGCGATCATGTTTTAGAAAAAGAGACAAACTACTGCTGTTTGTTTTTGTTATTACGACCATGCCTGAAGGACCATCAATAATTTTATTAAGAGAAAAAGCTGCGCCTCTTATCAGTAGAAAAATTTTGAACGTTAAAGGGGATAGCAGCAAGTTTGATTTGCAAAAAGTACTTAACTGCCCGGTTCTGGACCTAAAGACATTTGGGAAAGAATTTCTGATTTGTCTGCCGGATTTTACTATCAGGGTGCACCTACAGCTATTTGGCTCATACCTCATTAATGAAAGGAAAGATGGCGCGCTAAAGCTAGGACTGATATTTGGAGAAGATAAAGAACTGAATTTTTATGCATGTGATGCCAGGATCATAGAGGAGCCTCTTGATCAAGTCTATGATTGGAGTGCTGAAGTAATGCATGAAAGCTGGGACGCCGGCAAAGCACTGAAGAAAATAAACGCTAAGCCGGACCGCCTTATTGGCGATGTGCTTCTGGATCAGGGTATTTTTGCCGGTGTAGGGAACAAGATAAAGGACGAGGTGCTATATGAAGTGAGAGTTCACCCGGAGAGTTTGGTAGGTGAGATGGGTAAAAAGAAACTGGCAGATACCGTTGATACCTGCGTTTCCAAAAGTTTTGAGTATCTGGAATGGGAGAAGTCGGGAAGACCCGAAGGCTTTTTAAAGGTGCACCGGCAAAAAGAATGTCCGGTTTATCATACTCCCTTAACGTCTAAAAAGATCGGCAAAACGAAAAGGCAAAGCTACTTTTGTGAGAACTGTCAGAAGTTGTATATCTGATAATTTTAGCAAAACATCCTGCGGCTTTTTGCTTCCAGGCTGTCTTAAAGAAGGCTATACGGACAAAACAATAGCCCCCCTGTTGTGTTTAGGAAAGTCGGACGCCGTTCGTAAATAACTTGCAAATCGATTTATCCTTATGATTTTCAATTTTCGTATTCTTAAGAAACATTCCGCATATCTTTTATTTTATTCATTCCTTTTTCTGGGCCTTGGCATTAACACAAGCAGTGCGCAGGAAGACTCTCCCGAAAAGGATACCGCAGCAATTGGAGAAGCTGCTCCAGCCTTGCCGCCCGACTCTCTGGGAAGAGGCACACCGAGGGGTACGGTTGAAGGTTTTATCAGTGCAGTTGCAGCTGAAAATTACGAAAAGGCTGCGATGTATTTGCGGCTTGACAGAATTTTGAAGAAGAACCGCGATAAGGTGAGACTTGCTAAGGCACTGGAAGCTGTCATGAATGACGGGACAGTGTCTCCTTATACGCTGATGAGCAATGATCCGGCAGGTAAATCGGATGATAACCTAGGCCCAAATCTGGAGCGCATCGGTACGGCCAAGGTTAATAATGAGCCATTTGACTTATTGCTGGAAAGCACGAAAGGTATAAACGGAGAAGTAATCTGGCTGTTTTCTTCGGAGACGATACAGCGGTTACCTACTCAGGTGGAAGCCGCACCTATTGCACCGTTAATTGAAAAGGTAATGCCCGATGCTTTAAACAAAAACAAATGGGGCGGGGTGCCGGTGGGGCACTGGTTTGGATTGATATTTTTGATTCTGACGGCATATGTGCTGGCCTGGGCAATTACAAAAGCTGGTTTGTTCTTTATTCCTTTACTGTGGAAGAGAGCCCGGAACGATCCTCATGCGGGTATTATAAAGGCATTCTCATTGCCTATCCAGATATATCTAACGGTTTTGCTTTTTGTGGTTTGTAGTCAGGAAGCCGGTATATCCATCATTGTAAGGCAACGTTTCAGTAATTTAACGGTGGTTGTTGGTTTGGTAGCCCTATTGCTTCTCGTGTGGCAACTACTCGATACGTCGACACGCTATGTAGAAAAGCGTATGCGGAAGAGACGCAATCAGGCGGCCGTTTCAGCGGTTCTCTTCTTACGCCGTGCGGCGAAGATCGCGCTTGTTTTTATCGGTATTATCATGGCACTGGGAACCTTTGGTTTTGATGTTACTACCGGTATTGCAGCTCTCGGAATTGGTGGTATCGCATTGGCTCTCGGCGCACAGAAAACTGTAGAAAACTTTGTTGGAAGTGTTACGCTGATTGCTGATCAGCCTGTCAGGGTAGGTGATTTTTGTAAGGTGGGAGATGTTGTGGGAACCGTAGAGCAGATTGGTATGCGTTCCACGCAGCTCCGGACGAATGACCGGACTGTCGTTACCATTCCTAACGGCGAATTCTCATCTTTGAAAATTGAGAATTTTTTCCATCGCGATCGCTTCTGGTTCCATCCCGTATTCAGAATACGCTTTGATGCTACACCTGACCAAATCCGTTACCTGCTTGTCGAAATGCGCGCGATACTCTATGCACATCCGAAGGTCGATCCGTCTTCTGCCCGGGTTCGCTTTATTGAGATTGGAACCGATGCTTTTAAGCTGGAGGTTTTCTCGTATATATTGGCAGCGGACTTTGACCGCTTTCTGGAAATTCAGGAGGATATTTATCTGAGGATGATGGATGTTGTCGCATCCAGCGGTACGGGCTTTGCACTATCGTCTCAGACCGTTTATCTCGCAAAGGAAAAAGAACCGTCTGAGGAGAAGGCTGCGGAAGCTCAGGAGAAGGTTAAGAAATGGGTTGAAGATGGTGATCTGCAGATTCCGGCCTTCGACCCTGAATATATCAAAGACCTGCAAAATAAGATCGTATATCCGCCGGAAGGTTCGAGTGTTTACAAGAACGAGCAGAAGGGGATCTAGTGGCAGAAACTACATGTTGAGCTGATGTTGTTCTGTTGATTTTTGTCAGGTGGTCAGGCTTTAGTTTCCTGCCTGGAGGTTTTGTACACCATCCACATGATAAACACCGATAATATCGTCACCAGAAGATAACTGTAGCCGAGGTTCAGTTCGTCTTTGGCGGGCAGCAAGGTGACCACTCCATAGCTCAGGAAGGAGACGATAACGTATGTGATTCCTCCGGTAAGTCCACTGGCAACGCCTGCGTTGTTTGGAAACCTCCCAAGACAGTATGTGAAATAGTTGTTGAAGATGTAGCCCGCAGTCACATGTATAATAAAGGCAAAGAAGATCATACTGAAAAGGTTGGATACGATTGGGATGCTTATCAGCATGGTGGCGACGAACAAGAGTTGCAGACCGATATTAACAACCATTTTTTTGACAAAAGGCCGGTTAATAGTTGCTTTGCCTACAAACCCACCGGTCATCCAGGCAAAACCGAGAATCAATGAACTATAACCTGCGATAATGGGAGTGCCGTTAAAATGATGCTCAATGATGAATGGTCCCGTCATATTAAATACCATTACCATGCAGTAAGCCAGACCCAGCATAATTAACCCAAGACTGAAGCTAGCCGTCTTCAGCATATCGCCATATACATCAACCATTTTATTAATGCTGAAGTCGCTGAATTTTTTCAGCGTCTCGCCGCTGTAAATAAATTCAAGAACTGCCAGTATCGACGCCATCCCTGCGAGAAAATAAAAGTTAGACTCCCAGCCGAAAGCATTCTGTAGATATCCTCCGACAAATGGTGCAATGATCGGTCCCGTTGACCAGATGATAGAGAAAAGACTAAGGTAATGCTTCAGCTTATCGCCTTCATATACGTCTACAAAGAACGCCCGTTTCGCCACAATAACAGCGGCTACGGTGAAACCATGTATGATGCGCATCAGGTAGATGATATAAATATTGTTTGTGGTCGAAATGACGATACAAGAGAGGGCGAATACAATAAGGCAAATGAGACTAATCTTGTATCTCCCGAAGCTATCAACTATACTACCGATGAATAGTTGGGAGATGCCATAAGTAATCAGAAACAAGCTCAGGGTAAGCTGAATCCTGGTGCTGCTAACGTCTAGTACCGTTGACATGGATGGCAGTGATGGCAGGTAGATGTCTGTTGCGAAGCCCGATAACGGAATGAGTGCAAAGGCAAGAATGGTAGATATTCGTTGATTGCTGTCTTTCAGGGGTTTTGTAGTAGTAGATAGTTGAGCCATAATTTTTGCAATTATACGCCATCAGCAATTGTAACATTTCACACGATTGTAAAAGAAGCGAGTTGCAATGGTAATTTTGATTGGAGGGCTTAATAGAAGTGAAAGCCTCTAAGTGTAAATATGTAGCGCATAAAAAAAGCGGCATTTGGGCCGCTTTGAAGGGGTGGAGAATATCGGAGTCGAACCGATGACCTCTTGCATGCCATGCAAGCGCTCTAGCCAGCTGAGCTAATCCCCCGTTCAACTGTGTCGCAAATATAGAATATTCCTCAAAAATGAAAAGGTTTTTGAAGAATATTCTTGTAATTATCTACGGCCGGGTTGCTCAACGATATTTTTTTCTTTTGAAATCTGTTCAAAGACAGTCGAATAAGTGTTTCGAGTTAAAAATGATTGTTTCAATCTACAGACCCTTCGGCACTTATCAATTGTCCTTTATCGAAAATTTTGATAGAATCCAGGTTTCCATCCTCAGAATAAAACTTCCATTTTCCATCATAATACCAATGAATCATCTCATCAGATCTGTCCAATCCGGTTGTACCTGCGGACTCGACTTTCTTATTGGGATAGTAATTGACAACCTGAGCTGTGTTACCTTTAAACTTTTCCTGGCGAAACAGGATGCCATTTTTATAATGGTTCCATCTACCGACTTCGTTGCCTTTGCGGTATCTGCCCTTTGAAGTTAGTACATCATTCGACGTCGAATCCTGATAGACCCATCTGCCATGACGTAGGTTTTTCTTAAACTGGTTGATACTGCAGGATGCGGTTAATATACACAAGAATATCAGGTATAAGACTTTGGTTCTCATGTTATTAAAATTATAACTATTTTATTAGTTATCAAAAAAATCTTTTTGTAAACAAGGGTTGTACGCATCGAGAGCAAAGATCGACTCCCGTTTAAAGATTAGTACTGTGTACCGCCAAAGTCATTTAATGAGTTCTACCGGAAGAAATATATCAGAACAACTATTTTTAGAGTTTGGATGTTAAATACATTTAGGACTAATAGATAATGAGTACAAAACAACTTCAAGATATTCCATATTCTGTTTTAGATTTAGCCACCGTTGTGGAAGGGCAGACTCCTGCTGATTCTTTTCGTCATAGCCTGGACCTGGCCCGGAAGGTGGAAGAATTAGGATACAAGCGGTATTGGTTGGCCGAACATCACAACATGCCTAGTGTTGCCAGTTCGGCGACATCGGTCTTAATCGGATTTATTGCGGGAGGTACCAAGACAATCCGTGTTGGATCCGGGGGAATTATGCTGCCTAATCATGCTCCGCTGATTGTAGCTGAACAGTTTGGGACACTCGCGTCATTATACCCCGGGCGTATTGATCTTGGGCTCGGAAGGGCTCCCGGAACCGACCAGCTAACAGCAATGGCCATTCGTGGTGAGAATATGCATGGAGCGCATCATTTCCCTAGTGATATCAAGAGACTGCAGCAGTTTTTCTCTGAAGATAACTTTGACAGTAAGGTGAGAGCGATACCCGGCGAAGGTCTGGATATCCCTATCTGGGTGCTGGGCTCTAGTACCGATAGTGCTCGTGTAGCTGCTGCAATGGGTTTGCCGTACGCTTTTGCCAGTCATTTTGCTCCGACGTATTTTATGGAAGCAATAAAATTGTACCGCGAGAATTTTCAGCCATCCAAAGATCTTTCAGAACCTTACGTTCTGGCCTGCGTTAACGTTATAGCGGCGGACACGGATAGAGAAGCAGAACGGCTGTCGACTTCAGTTAAACGGATGTTTATGGGCATAGTCACCGGAAAAAGAAGTCTGCTACAACCACCTGTGGATAGTATGGACGATATCTGGAACATTTATGAAGAGCAGGCCGTCAATCAGATGCTAACTTATTCGTTTATTGGTGGTCCTGAGAAACTTAAGAGTGGTGTCCTTTCCTTCGTCGAAAGAACCGGCGTAAATGAGATAATGGCAACCTCTCATATATTTGATCATCAGGCACGCCTGGCGTCTTATGAGATTTTCTCAAGCGTATTCAGGTAAACGTAAACTAATATCTATGAAAGCAACATCACCAGGTACCAGAATATTGTCGATTGATATCGGCGGATCATCGATCAAAGCTACAATCCTTAGCGAGGCGGGTGAGCTGATCCAGGAATATAAGAAAGTAAAGACACCAAAGCCTGCAACACCCGATGCGGTTTTGAAAGCCATCGGTATATTAATAAAGGATTTCCAGACTTATGATAAGGTCTCGGTGGGATTTCCAGGCTATATAAAGAATGGTGTTACCTGTACTGCTCCCAACCTCGGAACGAATCTATGGAAGGGGGTTGATCTGGCCGCGCTTCTTGGGGACGTTCTTCAAAAGCCGGTACGCGTTGCGAACGATGCTGATATTCATGGCCTGGGTGTCGTTAGCGGAAGTGGTTTTGAGCTGGTGATAACTTTGGGTACCGGCTTCGGAACCGCAATGCTGATGGATGGAGTTCTGCTGCCTCATCTCGAGATTGCCCATCATCCCATCGGCAAGAAGCGAACTTACGACGGGTTCATAGGAGACAGGGCCTACATTCAGATCGGCAAAAAGAGATGGAACCGGCGGATGAAGCAGGTGCTGAAGGTGTTAAAAGTGGTATTTAATTATGACCGATTGTATATCGGCGGTGGTAATGCGGATGAGCTTGATTTTAAGCTTGACGACAATGTGGAGATCATCACGAATAAGGATGGCATCAAGGGCGGTGCCCGCCTATGGCAGTTGCATTCCATGCCACGTCATTAAGGTAGAAATCTTTTGCTTGAAGCGATTTTATGAGTGGTCATTCTTATATTGTATTATAATTTATTTAATCCTGCCGCTGGATGAAAATTAAAGAGATTGATATTTATCGCTATAGTATTCGCATAGAACCTTTTGCGATTGCCACCGGAACGATGGAGTTTGCTCAGAACGTCTTTATCCGGGTTCATACTGATGCCGGTTTCTATGGCGTTGGCGAATGCTCCGCCTTCCCTATGATTGTGGGTGAAACGCAGGAGACCTGTTTGGAAATGGCCAGAAATTTTGCTCAGATATGGAAAAATAAGGACGCTTTGGATATTACAGCGCGTCTGAAAGATCTGGATGCTTATGCTGCCGGGAATACGACGATTAAGAGCGCTTTTGATATGGCCCTTTATGATCTGGCCGCCAAGAATGCAAACCTTCCGCTTTATCGATTTCTTGGAGGCGAAAAACGAACAATTGAAACGGATATTACCATTGGCATAGCAGACACGCAAGCGATGGTCGACTCTGCTGTAAAGCACATGGAGCAAGGTGCCCGTGTTTTAAAAATCAAGCTTGGCAAAGATGCGAACGAGGATGTGACGCGCATGAAAGCGATAAGAAAGGCAGTTGGTGAAGAAATCGTTTTGCGTATCGATGCAAACCAGGGCTGGGAATATGAGGAGGCATTGTATGCTTTAAAAGAGATGGACCGGCTCAACATCCAGTTTTGTGAGCAACCCATGAGGACCTGGTATGACGATTATCTGCCGCTACTCCGGAGCCAGTCTCCCATTCGCATAATGGCAGATGAAAGCTGCTATAATCATCATGACGCAAGAAGGCTGATTCAATCCAGATCATGCGACTTTGTTAATATCAAACTCTCCAAGTCAGGTGGGATCAATGAAGCATTGAAAATACATCAGCTGGTATCAGATGAAGGAATGCCCTGCATGATAGGCACTATGCTGGAAAGCCGCCTGGCGTTGAGTGCAACGCTGCATCTTGTCTACACCTGTCCGGGAATCACGTTCTTCGATCTCGACAGCTGCCTGCTGGGTTTTCTCGAAGATCCTGTAAAGAATGGGCTTACATATGATGGGTTTCTGCTGAACATTGCCGACCTTCCGGGGATAGGTGCTGATGTTGATGAGGCCTTTCTTCAGAATTGCGAGCGATGGACGATATAGCCTGGATATCAGTTACTTTTTAAAGTGTTTGATTATATGCTTGTCTCAGCACCTCAGCCAGCTTGTGCAAATCTGCAAAAGAGTGGAGCGCACTTAACACCATTCGCTTGACACGTGGTCCTGTAGGATCAGGATAGGCGAATGCCGAAATAATTATGTTGTTCTTTTCAAAAATAGTTTCCTTTAGGTAGGGAGGTAGCACAAAGACCGGAAAGCGAGGATCGTATGTCAAACCGGGTAGGTCCTTTGTCAGCTGCACAAAGTGATCTATATTGTGCAGTAGCTTTTCCCGCTGGCTCGCGTAGATATGCTGCCCTTTCGTAAATGCATATATCATACCCGGTGAGAGAGGAGAAACAGCAGTATATCCCGGCAGGCTCCTTAAACGGTCAGCATCTTCCTTGTTGCAACTTATCGCACCGCCCGAAATGCCGAAAGCCTTCGAAAGCGAATAGGTGAAAGTATAAGTGGCTGTCTTGACTTCAGGCAGCAGAGAGCTAACACCTGCTCCGTTGTTTCCGATAATTCCAATTCCATGGGAGTCATCTAAAATTACGTTAACAAGCTTTTTAAAGCCTTTGATAAATGAAAAGTCATAAAGAGCTGCTGTGAGCGGATCCAACGAATTGGTGGCAAAAACAAAAGATTGATTAAATACTGGCTCTTCAGCTCTGGTTAAGAGCCATTCTGACCATTCTCGGAAATCCTGATGCGATGAGCTATTTCTAGCAATTGCCGGATGTGATCCCGGTGCGTTGTAAAGATCCTTCGAGTACCTGGAGGTAGCCAACTGTCCCGCTGCAAAACCAGAGGGAAGCAGTACAGTGTCTTCAGATCCCGTGATTCCCGAAAGTATTGCCTCACATTCTTCGTATAAAGAAAGGCGTGTATTGGAAATCCTTGATGAAGGGAATAACCAGCCAAACCTGGAGATCCCTTCCTTTACAAGCTCAGTAAATTCGATCTGGTGATTTATCCCGAGGTAATTATATCCGGAAAAAAAAAGAAACTCATGGCTATCGACCGATACTGTTCTTCCAACTTTGTTATCCAGATAAAATACGCTGTCAGGTTCGTTCATTTATTCTGTCCTATTATTTGCAGTAGCAATTTATTATTTTATTCGCCTTGTGTAAATAGACTGTCGGGAGATTTTTACCCGGTAATATAAAAAGACAGTTTATATTGCAATACTTCGTATTAATTTGTTGCCGAAAGCTCATTGTACGTAAAAAAAAAATTAAGGCCAGGCTATCTGAGGCTTTAGGGCCTTAAACAGGTTTTCCTGTAAACGATCGTATCCTTCCACTGCTGAAGCTTTTCAGGACTATAGAATTTTGCAGGGGTTTCCAGCTTGCAAATTCTGATATCCTTTTGCCTGCAATACTCAACGATAGGACCCAGGTGTCTTTTAGTATTTGGAATTCCGTTGAATGTCTTTCTCGTAAAATAAACAGCTTTCAGGTTAGAAAGCGACTCCATAATCCCGATAACGTCCTTCCACTCTGTTGCCTGCGAGTCTATGAAAGCATCATCCACATTCTTTTCTTCCCCTTCAGGTACATCGATCGCATGGATAAGGTCGGCAAAATCTACTTTACGCTCTTCCATAAACCTTTTTTTCTCTTCGAAATCAGCTTCCTTTAGAGGGTTCCCGGCCCAGCACTGAGGTAACAGGTGCCATAGAAAGTTGCGCGACCGTCCGTAGAAGAAATCAGTTTCCTCTTCTGTGTCGCCGCTAAAGGTGCCGAGTATTAAAATCTCAGTATCTGCTGCGACCTGATGGTCTCTGAACTTATGTAGGATAGTGGGCATATTAAATCTTTTTGATATATAAATTGCCAAGATAATACAATATCACAAAGAATCTGCTGTAAAGCTGGTTTACCTGCCGGTGCATATATGTAAATATTTAATCGAAAGTGTACAATGTGCATGTTCCAGCCTTAATAATATCGATTTTAGTTATTAGGTTTGCGACAAAAAAGTTCAATAAATGGATAATTTATTATATCACCCCGGGCTCATTGCAAGTTTCGCCGTACTGGTTTTAATCATGTTGGCGCTTGATCTGGGGGTTTTTAACAAGAAAAGCCACGTTATCTCGAGCAAAGAAGCGATGTGGTGGTCTATAGCATGGATCGGTCTTTCAATGGCCTTCAGTGGTGCTATATATCAATTTGCCGGATTCGAAAAATTTACCCAGTACCAGTCTGCATATTGGATTGAGAAGGCGCTGTCAGTAGATAATCTTTTTGTATTTATCCTAGTGTTTTCTTTCTTCCGGGTTCCCAGAGAAGTTCAGCATAAAGTGCTGTTCTGGGGGATTTTAGGAGCATTGTTCTTCCGCGCAATATTTATTTTCGCGGGTGTTGCGCTCATCGAAGCCACTTATCTCAATAAAATTCTAGGCTATTTTGGTCAGGAAGGATTTAAATACGACATCAATATCGTTCTTTTCATATTCGGGATATTCCTTTTATATGCAGGTATCAAGTCATGGGGCGGAGGAGGCCACGACGATGAAGATAAAGATTATAGCCAGAGTCCCGGAGCACGTTTGATTCACCGTTTCTTCAAGGTTAGCAAAAGCTTTGACGGTGACAAGTTCTTCACTGTACAAAATGGTGTGAAAATGGCAACGCCGCTTCTGGTGGTGGTAACTGTTATTGAGTTTTCTGACCTTCTCTTTGCTGTAGACTCTATCCCAGCGATATTCGCTATTGCACCTGACGATCCGTTTATTCTGTATACGTCGAATATATTTGCTATCCTGGGACTAAGGTCGCTCTATTTCTTGTTAGCCAACTTCATGTATATGTTCAGCCGTCTGAGTTACGGACTAGCCATTATTCTTGCCTTCATCGGTTTCAAAATGGTGATCGGTCCTTTCTACCATATAGAATCTTCCCATTCACTCATCGTAGTGGTAGGGGTACTTATTGTTTCTGTGATTGCCTCAATAATGTTCCCTATAAAAACGGAACCTAAAGGTTAATCATGCTTATCCTCATAAGACAAAAGCTCTCAGATATCAAAATCTGAGAGCTTTTGTCTTTATAGTATATCGCCAGGACAACTTACTCAATTCCCAGTATTTCTTTTGCGAGATGGATCATTTTTGGGTCCCCGGTATATTTGCCTTTTTCGTCTGATAGCTTTACCACAGGTATCCAGGTTTGGTTTTCAGGAAGTGCCTCCGTCATTTTGATGACGATATTTAAAGGTGCTAATCCCACATCATTTGTGAAGTTTGTTCCGATCCCAAAAGACATTCCAATCTTACCTTTACAAAAGTTTGCAATTCGTTCAACTTTGTCATAGTTCAGCGCATCAGAGAAAATAATAGTCTTCGATAGTGGATCGATACCCAATCGCTTGTAGTGATTGATCGTTTTCTCCGCAAACTCAATCGGGTCGCCGCTATCATGCCTCACGCCATCGAAGAGTTTAGAGAACTTTTTATCGAACTGCTCGAAAAATATCTCGGTTGTATACGTATCAGCCAGTGCAATCCCCAGATCTCCGCGGTAAACGGCAGTCCAATGTTCCAGTCCCAGGGAATTCGACATCTTGAAGCCATATTTCGCTGCATGGAACATGAACCATTCATGGGCATGAGTTCCGATAGGCTTCGTATTGTGCAGCATAGCAAAATGAACATTGCTCGTTCCTACGAATGTGACTGCGCCAAACTCGCTAAGGGCCTGCACCACTTTGCTGTGTACGTCATAGGAGTGTCGCCGACGCGTGCCGAACTCCGCAATGGTAACGCCCAATCGGGCATATTTCTCGATCTTCTCCTTATTAACGGAGTTCACAAGCTCGGGCGTAATGGGTTCAGCACCTTTAACATAATAATACAGTTCACAAATTAAAGCCATGATGGGCACTTCCCATAAGATAGTCCGGTACCAATAACCTTCAATGCTAACTTTCAGATCGCCGCCATTTTGTTCAATCTTTACTTCAGAAGGGTTATAGCAATATCCCTGCAGGAAGTCCAGATAGGTCGGCTCAAGATAGGGGCAGGCAGTTGCCAGGTATTTCTTTTCCTGGGCGCTGAGCCGGAGTTCCGCCATCTTGTCTACAGCTTTTCTTAATATCTCTGCAAAGCCTTCCGGGAATTCATGCTTTCCTCTGTTGATAAACTCATACCTTGCCATGGAGTGTGGGAACAACTTAATGACACCCTGCTGCATAGTGATTTTATAGAAGTCATTATCAAGCAGAGAGGTTAAATAAGGTGTGTGATCAGTCATCATGTTTGTTTACTCAAAAATGATCGTTTTGTTTCCGCTCCTGAAAACCCGGTCTTGAAATACAAGTTGCATTGCCTTGCTCAATACCGATTTTTCGATTTCCTTGCCCGCTACAACCATGTCAGAGACGGTAAACGTATGATTAACCGGAATAGTTTGCTGTACAATGATCGGGCCCTCATCAAGGTCGTTGGTGACGAAATGGGCAGTAGCCCCGATTAACTTCACACCCCGTTCAAATGCTTTGCGGTATGGGCTTGCTCCGATGAATGCAGGCAGAAAAGAGTGATGGATATTAATGATACGTCCCTCGAAGTCAGCAATAAATTCGGGCGACAGGATGCGCATAAACTTGGCCAGTACGATATAGTCGGGATTGTACCGGTGTAAAACCTCTTTAAGCTCACTCTCAAACTCCTGCTTTGTCTTGTTTTCGTGTGAAACGTGATAAAACGGTATATCGAAACGTCCGGTAATATCCTTTAGCGTATCATAATTTCCGGCAACGCAACAGATCTCTGCATCAAGGGTGCGGAATTGGTTCCTGATCAAAGCATCTCCCAGACAATGGTATTCTTTGGTTACCAAAACCGCAATCCGCTTAGCTGTTTTAGGATTTATAGATATTTGTGCGCTTTCAGGCAAGTCTGAACTTAGTTCAGTATGTAAGTTTTTCTCATTAAAGGATGAGCCTATGCACTCGATCCGGGCAAAGAACTGATTTTCAACTTCATCTACAAACTCACGCATGGCCGTGATATTGAGATTATGGTTTGTAAGCACCCGTGCAATTAACGCAACCAGTCCCACCTTATCATTGCACTGGATGAGTATCAAATTTTTATTCATTTCCGAAGATAGTAAAAGCGTTTTATTTCCAAATTATGTACGAAATATGGATATATTCACAAACACTTGTGTCAAAACTGTTGTTACAGTTTAAATCCTAATACAATAGATATGAAAAAATTAATTTACAGCCTATCACTTACAGTTGCTATGACCCTGGCTCTGTTTTCTTCTTCTGCAAACGCGGCAACAGAAGTTGCTAAAGATCCTGCAAAGCTAGAAGAGACCATGACTGCAGAGCAGAAAGAAGCTAAAATCAGACAGATCAAACAAAGGGTTGAAGAGATTAAGGCGATGGACAAGTCTCACCTTTCAAAACAAGAGCGTAAGGAGCTGAAAAAAGAAGTTCGTGAGATGAAGAAACAAGCGAATGCTATTGGTGCTGGTGGCGTTTACCTTTCAGTAGGTGCTATTATCATCATTATTTTGCTTCTTATCCTGATCCTATAATCTAACACATTATTGTTTTTTACAAAAGCCGCTATAAACCAGCGGCTTTTGATGTTTTAACCCACCCGTCAAGGTCTCCCAACCTCACATACATATAGTCATTGAACCGTGCGTAAACAAGGAGGTTGTCGCCCGACGCTAACTTCTTTTTGCTCCCTGTAGCGTCGTCAGGCTTGTCTAAAAGCGGACTGTCGGCAGTCACCCGGTATCTGTCTAATGAATTTTCCAGAGCTCTCACATCGCCCGATGGAAGGTAGCCTTCCCGTCCATCCGGAAGTGCAACCTTATACCATGATGAACTTGCAGACAAGATGCGTACGAAGGTATTCGCTTCAAGCGGAGCAACTGAAGCAGCTGATCTGGATGGACCAATGAGCAATTTAACCGCAGCACTGGTGCGATATGCTTTTCCCAATGCAGTGAGCTTGCTACTGATGATGCCCGGTTTTTTCACTACCGGATTTATAAAATGAAAAGGATCTATCGCTCCGCCATTGCCATAAATACCCAGATGCAGGTGAGGAGACCCTCCACGTGCATTACCGGTGTTACCTACCAGGCCTAAGGTGTCGCCCACCCTTACTGTCTGCCCGGCGGACACCAGCTGGGTGTCCAGATGTGCGTAATATATACTGAAATCCTTTTTATCCGGACGCAGAAACACCACTTTTCCTCCGAGGTTATTCGTGCCCACCCGTCTGACCACGCCGTCTGCTGCAGCCAATGCAGGGGTACGCTTAGGAGCGAAAATATCAATTCCTTCATGTTGACGTACGCCCGCATCTCTCGCTGCTCCCCAGAAGCTCTGCATCTTACCGTTTGGAACCGGAAAAGCAAGGGAAGGACCGCTCGTAATGGTAAGCGTATACTCCCCCGCACTCAATAATTCGGGCTGCAGGCGCAGAATATAAAAAGCATCATTGTCATCTACCTCATGATGAAATGGTGTGCCGTTCGTGTCAGCATAGGCAAGCAGTCGCTTATCCTGACCCTCACGGTCCTCCCAAAGATCAATATACACAGTAAAACCTTTCAGCGGCTTCTTGCTGAAGTCGATACTAATCTTTGTACCTCTTGTGGCTTGAAAGCGGAGGGCTGTAGCCATGGCCTGACTGGCAGGGAAGTAGCCGGTTTCCCTATATGGAATGCTTACAGTGAGCGAATTTTCCAGGCTTTTTTCTGCCGCGGCAAGCCACTCACGCCCCAGTGCTGTTTGTACTAACCCTGCATCACGCAGGTTGCTTGCATACTGTTCATGAGGACTTACCTTCTTAAATAAGCCCGCAGGGCCATTCTGGCTGCATGAAGTAAGAATAAAAAGCCAGAGGAAATACGTTTTTCTGATAGATGATAGCATTGCCTGATAACACTCCTGATGGAAATATTGTTGGCCTTACTTAAAAATGAGAGATCCCGAGTCTTTTAGATTCGGGATCTCAGGAGCGTTCATTAATAAAAAGTCTTTTAGTCAAACCCAAAAAAGCTACTCTCCGGTCTGCATGTTATAGAGTGCAATATAACTAATAAAAAGAGGTTTTATTTATTTTCTTTTAATACTGTTTTTAAATCTTCAGGAGTATCAATGGCTCTTGTTTCTATATCCGTAACAGCGACCTTGATCTTATAACCGTTTTCAAGCCATCGAAGCTGTTCAAGCGATTCCGCCTTTTCAAGGAGGGACACTGGTAATTTAGTTATTGCCTGCAGAATGTCAGCTCTGTAACCGTAAACCCCGATATGCTTATAGAACGTATGCTCCGATAACCAGGAGTCGCTGCGTTTATCACGCAGGTAGGGTATAGGAGTGCGGCTGAAGTATAGCGCCTCAGAATGCATGTTCAGAATAACCTTAGGTGAGTTCACATTGTGAAGCTCTTCACTAGAGTTTATAATCTTAACCAGAGTCGCCAGTTCTGTCTGAGGATCGTTGAAGCACTGCCCGAGCAAATCTATCTGCCGGCTGTCGATATACGGCTCATCGCCCTGAATATTGATGACGACGTCAAACCCCGGTAGCTGCCGTGCGGCCTCCGCACAGCGGTCGGTACCACTCTGGTGTGTATTAGCAGTCATGATAACCTTTCCTCCAAATCCTTCAACATGCGCTCTTATTCGCTCGTCATCCGTTGCCACGGCTACGTCACTTAAGGTGGCCGACTTGGATGCCTGCTCATAGACCCGTTGGATCATACTCTTCCCGTGAATGTCGATCAGTGGTTTTCCCGGAAACCGGGTAGACGCATATCGCGCCGGGATAAGACCCAGAATGCGTACAGGGGTTGGTGATGTTAAGGACATTGCCTGCTGGTTTTAATAATGGTTAGTTTATTAGAATAGACCGTGGATCTCGCGCTCAATACTTTGAATAATGAAGCCGAGGTCTTCAGGGTTGTTAGAAAAGTCCAGATTGTCTTTATCCAGAATAAGCAGTTTTCCTTCCTTATAACCGTCTATCCATTTCTGGTACTTATCGTTCAGCTTTGACAGATAATCAAGCCGGATTCCCGCTTCGTAGTCCCTGCCTCTGCGCTGAATATTGTTTACAAGCGTAGGTATCGAGGCTTTGAGATAGATCAACAGGTCGGGAGGTTTAATAAACGAAGTCATATTGTCAAAAATAGACCTGTAGTTTTCGTAATCCCGGGCGGTCATAAGGCCCATCTCATTCAGGTTCTCCGCAAAAATGTAGGCGTCTTCGTAAATGGTGCGGTCCTGAATCACACTATGCTGAAGCGCCTGGATTTCCTTGATCTGGTTAAATCTGCTGTTCAGGAAGTATATCTGAAGGTTGAAGCTCCAGCGCTTCATATCGTTGTAAAAGTCTTCCAGGTACGGGTTATTATCCACAGCTTCGTAGTGCGCTTCCCAACCCAGGTGTTTTGAAAGTAATTCAGTCAGGGTGGTCTTTCCAGCGCCTATATTTCCAACAATCGCTATATGCATGCTCTTTCAGTTCTACTGTTAAAAAGATTTAAAACCGATGATTTCACGAACTTCCCTCACCGTCTTTCCCGCACTCTCACGTGCTTTTTCCGCGCCCAGCTTCGATACCTTTCTCAAGTATTCTGCGTTAGCAGCGATGTCGTTGATTCTTTCCCTGATCGGAGCAGTAGAGAGGATCATATCTTCCGCCAGCTGCTTCTTAAGGTCGCCATATCTGATCTGACGGCTATTATACAGATCATCAAAATGCTTGTAGGTGTCTTCGGTAGAAACCACCTGAAGTAAGCTGAACAGGTTTTGAATAACCTCCGGCTTCTCCTGGTTCATTTCAACCGGACCGCCATCAGTTACCGCCCGCATCACCTTCTTTCTGATCACTTCCGGAGAGTCGGACAAATATACCGCATTTGCCTCGCCTTCAGATTTACCCATTTTGCCCTTACCATCCAATCCGGGGATCTTTACCAGATTATCTGAGAATGTAAACGCGTATGCTTCAGGGAAATAATCGACGTTATATAAACGGTTAAATCGGTTTCCGAAGGTGCGCGACATCTCCAGATGTTGCTCCTGATCCTTACCCACAGGAACTTTAGTTGCCTTGTGAATAATGATATCTGCAGCCATCAGCACAGGATAAGTCAGCAATCCGGCATTCACATTATCCGGATGAGCCCGCACTTTATCTTTAAATGACGTGCTTCTTTCAAGCTCGCCCATATATGCATTCATATTCAGGTAGAGGTACAATTCGGCCACTTCCGGAACATCAGATTGAACGTAAATTGTGGCTTTTTCCGGATCAATACCGGAAGCAAGATATTCAACCAGCACTTGCTTCACGTTGCCGTGAAGGTCAGCAGGAGTAGGATGTGTGGTCAGAGAGTGATAGTCTGCAATAAAAAAAAAGCAATTATATTCATTCTGCATTTTTACGAAGTTCTTTACCGCTCCGTAATAATTGCCTAAGTGAAGATTTCCGGTACTGCGTATGCCGCTTACAACTGTTTCCATAACTCGGCGAAAGTAACGATTTTTTATATTTTCCGCCTATAAAACTGTCATTGCAGAACCCACGCAAAACGCAAAAAAGAAGACATACAGTACCGGCAACTTCCGGATATTCCTGAAATTATCTATGTTTGAGCCGAATGAAGCGATTTCTTAAGCGGGCACACCTATTTTTATACCATTTGATCGTGGCTTTTTTTCTGGCCTTGCTTTATCCCTTTCTCTATTATTTCTCTCGCAGGCCAGAACGTTATCCGCAGTTGAATAAATGGCGTAGATTTTATTCTCATATATCATCCATCACTGCCGGTTTTTTCTTTCGTTACCATTTTGAGGAACCCATCGATTGGACCAGGCATTACATTATATGTGCTAATCATACCTCAAACCTTGATATTCCCTCCATATCATACCTTGTAAAAGGCAATTTTGCGTTTATGGGGAAGGATGATCTGCTGGGTAATCCGGTCACAGCGTTATTCTTTAAGACGATCGATATACCGCTTAACCGTAACAGTAAGATGTCGGCTTTCCGGGCATTCAAACGAGCCGGGGATTATCTCAAACAGGGCATATCCGTGGTTATATTCCCGGAGGGAGGAATTTCCGATGGCTATCCTCCTCAATTAGGTTCCTTTAAAAACGGTCCCTTCCGGCTCGCTATAGAGCAGAATGTGCCCATAATTCCCATCAGCATTCCCCATAATTATGAAAAAATGTGGGATGACGGATCACGGTATGGGACCAAGCCGGGAATTTCTCATATTTATGTTCACGCACCTGTTGCCACAAACACGTTGAGCCTGGAAGACGCAGATAATCTACGGAACTTAGTATATAATATAATAAATAGTAAATTAGCATAACAGAGCGCCGGGATTAAGCATCCGGTAACCGAAAAATAGAACCAAACATGAAATTAGATAATCAGACTATCGAACGGATGGCTCATTTGGCCAGACTTGAAGTAAGTGAAGAGGAGAAAGTGTCTTTACTGAAAGACATGGAGAATATTCTAAGCTTTATGGAGAAGCTTAACGAGTTGGACACTAGTGGTGTAGAACCGCTTATATACCTCACAGATGAAATTAATGTTTTTCGCGAGGACACTGCCTCTATGGATATCCGGCCCGCTGATGCCTTGCAAAATGCACCCCATCACGACGATTCATACTTCAAAGTAGCTAAAGTGATCGAAAAGATCTAAGGTGTAACAATCGACCTGTTTGATAATCTAACGTTTATGCAAAACGAGCCACTAATCAGTATTAAAGACGTTGGAAGAAAATACGTTATAGGTGCCGAAATTATTCATGCACTGAAGTCTGTATCCTTAATAATAAAAAAAGGTGAGTTTGTTGCTTTGATGGGCCCTTCTGGTTCAGGCAAGTCAACGCTGATGAATATACTCGGCTGTCTGGATACCCCAAGCAGGGGCGAGTACATCCTCAATGGCATCCACGTTAGCGAAATGAGCGAAAACGAACTTGCGGAAGTGAGGAATAAGGAAATTGGTTTCGTTTTTCAGACCTTCAACTTGCTACCCAGAGCCAGTTCACTAGACAATGTTGCCCTTCCGCTGGTATATGCAGGCGTTTCAAAGACCGAGCGTAACGAACGTGCGTTTAAAGCGCTGGAGAATGTTGGTCTCGGCAATCGTGTCGAACATAAGCCGAATGAACTTTCAGGCGGACAGCGCCAACGTGTGGCCGTGGCACGTGCACTGATCAATGATCCCTCCATTATTCTGGCAGATGAGCCGACTGGTAACCTCGATACCCGCACTTCTGTAGAGATCATGGGGCTGCTGGAGGAGATTCATTCCAAAGGTAATACCATTATTCTGGTTACGCATGAAGAAGACATCGCCCAGCATGCACATCGCATTGTTCGGATGCGGGACGGGCTTATCGAGAACGACTATCCCAATGAAAATATCAAATCTGTTTCGCCACGCCTCCAGGAAATGAAAGACAAGGGTGTGGACTTCGAACAAATAAACTAAAATGAAAATCTATACAAAGACCGGAGATGCAGGAAGCACCATGCTTATTGGCGGACTGCGTGTGCCGAAATCTGATATCCGCATTGAAGCCTATGGAACCGTTGACGAACTAAATGCATACTTAGGGTTAATCCGTGATCAGGATCTTGCCGATCATCATAAGCAAATACTCAAGCAGGTTCAGAACCACCTCTTTATTATGGGTTCCAATCTTGCAGCTGTCCCTGAAAAGTCGAAGATGAAGTTGCCAGAGCTGATCCTGGAGGATATACAACTGCTCGAAGAAGAGATAGACACGATGCAGGACACCTTGAGCCCCCTACGTCATTTCATTCTGCCGGGGGGATCTACACTGGTATCGTATTGCCATATTGCAAGATGTATATGCCGCCGTGCAGAGCGTATAACCGTGCAGTTAGCACAAGAAAGTTTCGTTGAGAAAATAATACTAATATATTTGAACCGTTTGAGTGATTACCTGTTTGTGCTCTCAAGGAAAGTAGCTCAGGATAATCAAATAGAGGAAACTGCCTGGGTTCCAAGGGGAAAATAGAGTTGAAAAAAATACTTGACAAACTAAATAATTTTATTATACTTTTGCGAAAAATTAAATCTTAAATTCTAAGAAATATGTATTGGACGTTAGAATTAGCATCTCACCTTGAAGACGCTCCCTGGCCAGCGACTAAGGACGAATTAATAGACTACGGAATCCGTTCAGGAGCCCCCGTGGAAGTGATCGAAAATCTACAGGCGCTGGAAGATGATGGCGAGCCTTATGAGAATATTGAAGAAATATGGCCGGATTATCCGACCAAGGACGACTTCTTCTTTAACGAAGACGAGTATTAAAAGCCTTGCCCTCTGGCAGGGCTTTTTTGTATCCTCTAAAGTTTGCTTCTCAGCGAAGCTCTGGCGCAATGGGCTTGAGTGCCAATCCCTTCAATACTTAACTTTCCTGTGACTTCAAAATGTTTCACGCTTCACTAATATTAATTTTATAAAAAAACTAAACAAAGAGGCGTTTTTTACATTCTTATGGTATAATTAATTATCTATCACGAAAACTATAATACTATGGGAAATCTACTTTATGTTATCGCAGTCATTTTGGTTATAATCTGGGCTGTGAGTTTCTTAGGCGGATACGCAACAGGTGGAATCATCCACGTTTTACTGGTTATTGCAATTGTTGCAATTCTACTACGTGTTATCAGGGGAGCCGCTTAGATGCGGATATTATAACATTACTAAGATCTGCTTTCATCGGCAGGTCTTTTTTTATGCTCGTGCGCCAGGTACAGCGATGCTATAGCCAGGTCTTCAGGGTAGGTGATCTTGATGTTGGAAGGCGCCCCTGCTGTGGTAAAAATCTTAAATCCGGCTTTCTCTACAACAGAAGCGTCATCTGTAAATAGAGGGGAAAACGCCTGGTTGTATGCTTCTTTTAGTATATTGCTTCTGAATACCTGCGGCGTCTGTACGATCAGAATATTGGCTCGCGACAAGGCTTCAGTGCCGGATCTGCAGATAATCCTCAGAGAGTCGCGGCTTTCCGTCACCGGAATCACAGAGCCTTCTATTTCCGCTTCCCTGAAACAACGGGTAATAAGCTCGTCGTTTATTACGGGTCTCACGGCGTCATGCACAGCAATAAGAGATTCGCCGGGGCCTATATATTCCAAAGCATTTTTCACCGAGTCGAAACGCTCCGTGCCTCCTCCAATCAGTTTATGGGGTATAAAAAAATTGTGCTGAACGCAGATTTCCTTCCAGTAGGTGTGGAAGTCTGCATTCAGCACGAGTATAATTTCAGGACGCAGGGCAGAGTTGACAAAAGCTTCGATGGTGTGCATCAATACAGGCTTTCCCAACAATAAATGAAATTGCTTGGGTAAGTCGGCATTCATGCGCTTTCCTGATCCCCCGGCAACTATTATTGCGTAGCAGTCCAATGTTCTTTAAATAATCAGCATGGCATCGCCATAGCTGTAAAAACGATATTTCTCCTTTACTGCAACTTCGTAGGCATTCATTACATTCTCATAACCGCCAAACGCTGAAATCATCATCAATAACGTAGATTCAGGAGTGTGGAAGTTGGTGATCATTGTATTGGCAATGCTGAAATCGTAAGGAGGGAAGATAAACTTGCTGGTCCAGTCGTTCGTTGCTTTCAGTCTCTTGTTTGCCGACACAGCCGATTCGATGGTACGCATGCTTGTCGTGCCAACAGCACAAATACGGCGTTTTTCCTCAATAGCTCTATTTACAAGATCTGCTGTTTTCTGCTCAATTATGATTTGCTCTGAGTCCATCTTATGCTTGGTCAGATCTTCAACCTCAACAGGTCTGAAAGTGCCTAAACCAACATGTAGAGTAACTTCTGCAAAGTCGATACCCTTAAGCTCAAGTCTCTTCATCAACTCACGGCTGAAGTGCAAACCTGCAGTAGGAGCAGCAACTGCACCTTCGTTCTTTGCAAAAATGGTCTGATAGCGCTCTTTGTCTTCCGCGGTAGCTTTACGCTTGATATACTTAGGTAGAGGTGTTTCACCAAGGATCTCGATATTACGTCTGAACTCTTCATCCGTCCCGTCAAAAAGGAAGCGGATAGTACGGCCACGCGATGTAGTGTTATCTACAACCTCTGCAACCAGCAGGTCATTCTCACCAAAATATAGCTTGTTTCCAACCCGGATCTTACGTGCAGGATCTACAAGAACATCCCATAAGCGTAATTCTTTATTAAGCTCACGTAGTAAAAATACTTCAATAGTGGCACCAGTCTTTTCCTTGTTACCGTACATACGTGCCGGGAAAACCTTGGTGTTATTTAGGATCATTACATCTTTTTCTTCGAAGTAATTGATGACGTCTTTGAAGATTTTGTGCTCTATCGCTCCAGTATTGCGGTCAAGTACCATTAAACGTGCCTCATCCCGTTGATCCGAAGGATTGTGTGCTATTAAAGAATCAGGTAGATTGAATTTGAACTGGGATAATTTCATATACGTATACTCAATTTAGGGCGCAAAGTTAGTGAAAAATAAACTCAAACATGAATCTTTTGTAAGGCTCTGGTGCTTAGACTGGTAAAGTATGAGATTAGGATGGTTCATCCAGGAATTTGAAAGGGGGCTTTATGTAAACGCTGATTATTTAGTTTACATACTGTAACTAATTGATAAAAGCTTTGTCTAAATTCATGTATGATCGTCTTAAAGCTGATACTGGAGAGTTTTAACTTTGCTTTTTCCTCACTGAAGGAGAATAAGCTTCGCACCTTTCTGTCCCTTATCGGGATTACCATAGGTATAATGACGATCATCGGCGTTTTTTCAGCCGTCGATACACTGCGAAATAATCTGCAGAGCAGTGTAGACAAGCTAGGCAGCAACACTATCTACATTCATAAGTGGCCCTGGGAGTTCGGTGGCGATTATCAATGGTGGAAGTACATGAACAGGCCGAACCCAACACTTCGCGACTTCGAAAAGGTGAAGGAGAGGGTGACTAATGCCGAGGCTTTATCTTACAACGTATGGGCAGGCAATCGCACCATCAAATATAAAAGCAGCAGTGTGGAGGGTGCACAAGTATCGGCAGTGACACACGACTATTACATGACCTGGAATTTTGACCTCGACGATGGCCGTTACTTCTCAGAAGCAGAATCAAAAGCCGGCAGTCCCGTTGCTCTCATTGGATATTCGGTAGCGGAGGGATTGTTCCCCGGTCAAAAAGCAGTGGGGAAAGTAATTAACGCTATGGGGCGTAAGCTTATGGTCATCGGCGTTTTTGCGGAAGAAGGAGAGGATATGCTCGGTACTTCAGCAGATAAGACCGTGCTACTCCCGTTGAACTTTGCACGCAATGTTATTGATATTCAAAATGAGCAATACGGACCGGAAATATCGGTACGCGGAAAACCGGGTGTTCCCGTTGAAGAGCTGGAAAGCGAACTGCGCGGAATCATGCGTTCTGTTCATCGCCTTAGTCCTTTACAAGACGATAGTTTTGCACTCAATAAGTCTACGGTGCTCACGGCGCAGCTGGACAGTATGTTTGCGGTCGTTAACCTTGCGGGCGGCGTGATAGGTATCTTCTCGATACTGGTCGGCGGGTTCGGAATTGCAAACATCATGTTCGTTTCTGTAAAAGAGCGAACTAACATTATTGGTATACAGAAGTCGCTTGGAGCAAAAAACTACTTTATTTTACTGCAGTTCCTTATTGAGGCGGTTGCGCTGTGTTTAATGGGGGGACTTATCGGGCTTGGCATTGTCTATTTTCTCGCCTTTGTGCTCCATATGATAGCAGACGTAGATATTATTGTAGACATGAGTAAGGTTGTCCTGATGTTCATCCTTTCTACAGCCATCGGTCTTATCTCGGGAATTATTCCGGCATTTATGGCTTCGAGGTTAGACCCGGTAGAGGCTATAAGGAGTAAGTAAGAACGGTGCAAAAAGCGCTCTTACTTACTGTTAAAGTTTTAGTGATTCTTTGAGGAGTTGGTCCTTATTGATCGACACGACGCCGACATGCTCACATACCAAACCTCCTGCCAGATTCGCTACAGCAGCGGTTTTGAACACGTCGAGGCCGCTTGCCATACATACCGCAGCAGTCGCAATCACGGTATCTCCTGCACCGGAGACATCAGCAATCTTTCGAATGTGTGCAGGGATAATCTGCTTCTGATCGTTTGACTGCATGAAGACTCCCCGTTCTGAGAGAGTGACCATGATATAATCTGCCTGTAAATGATTTTTGATTTCATTGGCTGCGGCCTCAAGGTCGCTGTTTTTGCGCATGTCGATCTCCACCTTAAGCCCTTCACGAAGTTCCTTCAGGTTGGGTTTGAAAAGAGTAACACCGGAATAGTTAAGAAAGTTCCGCTTCTTGGGATCAACAACGGTAATGATCTGCTTTGCCTTTGCTTCTGCAACAACTTCGGAGATAAGATATTCGCTGATTACACCTTTGTCGTAATCTTCAAAGATGATTGCGTGTATTTCAGTGTTTTCGACTATTGTCTTGATTTTCGAAAGGAGTTGTTTGGTCTGGTCCGGATGAAGCAGAGCATCCGTTTCCTCGTCAATGCGAAGCATTTGTTGATTCTGACCGATTACACGGGTTTTGACTGTTGTGGGCCTCTCTTTCACAGTGATCATTCCCTCGGACGAGAGGATATGCTCTTCCAGCAGATGAAGGAAGGTTGTACCTTCTGCGTCATCGCCGATCACAGAGCAGATTATGGGTTTAGCACCAAGGGATTGAACATTCAAGGCAACGTTTGCTGCGCCACCCAGACGATTTTCTCTCTTCCTGACCGAAACTACCGGCACAGGAGCCTCCGGGGAGATGCGTTCTACAGCTCCCCAGAGGTATGAATCCATCATGACGTCTCCGATGATCAGAATATTCAGTGTGTCGAACTTTCTGAATATATCTGTCATTTTAATTTCGATAATGTATTTTTAATGCGGGAGCAAGCTTCCTTAAGCTTGTCTTCAGATGCCGCGTATGAGATTCTGATTGAGTTTTTGTCGCCAAAAGCATCGCCGCTTACTACAGCAACATGGCCTTTGTTCAGGATGTGTAATGCCAGTTCGTCGGAGGTGTTAATCACTTCGCCATCTTCAGTAGTCTTTCCGAAGAAAGAGCTTACATTCGGGAAGAAGTAGAATGCCCCTCCAGGAAGGTTAACTTTCAGTCCGGGGATATCCTTCAACAGATCGTAAACCAGGTTACGGCGTTTCTCGAACACTACCTGCATCTCTTTAACGCTGTCAAGGCTGCCATTATAGGCTGCGATTCCGGCTTTTTGCGTAATAGAGCAGGTTCCTGATGTGACCTGGCTTTGAAGTTTGTCACATGCATTGGCAATCTCGTTGTTGCTTGCAGAGAAACCAAGTCTCCAGCCGGTCATAGCGTAAGCTTTTGACAATCCGTTGATGATGATCACACGGTCTTTAATGCTTCCGAACTCTGCTATTGAGACGTGCGCATCAAGGAAATTGATGTGTTCGTAGATTTCGTCTGATATAATATAGATATCCGGATATTTTTCGAACACTTTTACCAGTGCCGCCAGTTCTTCTCTTGTATAAACAGTACCGGTTGGATTATTTGGGGAAGAGAACATGAAGAGCTTGGTCTTCGGCGTGATCGCAGCCTCTAGTTCTTCCGGTGTGATCTTGAAGTCACTTTCTAAAGTAGTATCGATAAATACGGAAGTTCCTTCCGCTAATTTAACCAGCTCTGAGTAAGAAACCCAGTAAGGTGTTGGGATGATAACCTCATCGCCGGGATTTACAAGGCAAAGGATCGCATTCGTGAGCGATTGTTTTGCTCCTGTGGAAACCACGATCTGATCGAAGTTGTAGTCCAGGTTATTTTCACGCTTCAATTTTTCCGCAATAGCCTTCCTTAGTTCCGGATATCCCGGTACCGGAGTATAATAAGAAAAGTTGTCGTCGATTGCTTTTTTCGCTGCATCTTTTACAAAGTCAGGTGTGTAAAAGTCTGTTTCCCCAAGACTAAGGCTGATCACGTCAACCCCTTTTGCTGCCAGTTCCCGACCGAGCTTGGCCATTTTTATAGTTGCCGACTCGTCGAGGTTGTTAATGCGGTTAGATAAGATACTCATACCACAAATATATATTAATTGTGGTTTAATGGTAGCGGTGATTGTAAAGAAACGGCTGTATTAAGAACAGGGGCCTATGAACATCCCGGATACAGCTTGTAGTCTGCTTGTAGTCTGCTGGTGAGTGTAGCCATAATGTAGCCACGGTGATGCCACGTTGTAGCCATCTTTTTCCTATAAAACGTGGCTGCAAGGCGGCTACATTGTGGCTACACTCACTAGCTGGTATCAGGCTGATGAAAACCAAGTGTCCGGGAATATAAGATCTTACCCGAACGTGTTGGCATTTAATTCATGATACAGCCCCTTTATTGTTTATGAAAGTTCAGTCTAATTGGCCGGTCTTTCGCGGATGCGACGCTGACCACCGTCGCCCATTCTGTTTTGTTGTTCGGTAAGAAGTGTCTCGTAGCTTTTCTTTTGTACGTCTGTAAGCACTTCTTTTATTTTCTGTTGGTTTTCCTGTTGGAGCGACTGCATCTTGCTACGCATAGCCTGGCGGTCGCCTTGAGCTCCTGCAGTGTTTCTGAGGCTGTCGATTGTTTTGCTTTGCGACAGGAGGACTGCAGATATCTTTGCTTTCTGATCATCCGTCAGCGATAAGCGCTTATCGAGCATCTCGAGGTTGCGTTTAGTCATTTCTTCGGGATTGCGCTGCGGCCGTTGCTGGGCCTGACTAAGTGAAATCGTTCCAGCTAAAAGAGCGATTAACAAAAGATTCTTTTTCATAGTGGTTCTTTTGTGAATATAGACGCAAAGCGAAGCGACAGGTTTAATCGCACGAAAACTTATTTTCCCTCTCTTAGTTTTTGGACTGGTTGATCTGAGCAATCGATTTTTGCATCTGAGCCATCATAGAAGTCAGACTTTCCATCGTAGGCTCCGGTGCCGGGTCAGGGAATGAAGTAGATATGTAAGCTTTTGCCTTCCATATCTCCAGTATATCTTCTGCCTGTACCGGGTATGGGTCGTAAACAGGATTGTCTGATATCAGTTTTATCGTTTTATTCTCACGGTACCTGTTACCTGCGCGTTTATATACAATGCCGTCAGACTTGGTAATAAAGACATAGGTGTCCCCAACTTTAACATCCGTCCAGTTTTCGATATATTCTCCGATGATGAGAGTTCCCGGCTGCAAAGGTAACATAGAATCTCCTTTAAGCTCAAATGCGCGAAAAGTACCCTGCGGGAGGAACGGGAGCCTGAATTTGGGAAGCTCACTGATATATTCGGGATCTGCATAGCCATTGAGATAACCTGCGCTCGCTTTTACAGGAACAAGTTCAATATTTTCGCGATCTTCTGAATCTACCGAAATGCTTAGTACCCGAACGCCTGAAGGATCAATCTTTGGTTTGGGTTTCCACTTGTCATTGATCTTTTCGTTGATAAGCTCATCCATGCTAAGTTCATAAAATTCTGCGAATTTTTTTAGCAAATCATATCTGGGCTCTGCGCGGTCTTCTTCATAGGCGCCGACAAGAGATCTCTTAATCTCCATATTATCAGCGAATTGCTGTTGTGTAAGGCCTTTGCTCTTCCGTAGGTAACGTAGATTGTTAGAAATGTTCCGCATTTTAAAATAAATTTTGAATTACTAATAATGTTAGTATCTTTATGCCAATAAAATTAGCAAATAAATTTAATATATAAAGGCGAAAAATCATGAAAAGATTTGTTTATGTAATTACCGACAGAAACCGTACTTCCCTTCATGTGGGCATGAGCTATGATTTGTTAAAGACGATCAGTTTTTACAAGGAGATGCCGAACTTGTTTTTCGATAATGCCAGTCAGCTTAGCAGGCTGATCTATTTCGAGGAGCTGTTGAGTGAGGAAGATGCGCTGCATCGTTTCAACCAGATCTGCAAATATACGAGAGCTCAGAAAGAGAAGCTGGTGCGCGATGTTAATCCGGATTGGATCAACCTGGCTATTGGGTTAGAGTATGAAGAACAGGTTATGAAGGCAGATATTTCAGCGCTTCTTAGAATAAGAAAAGCGGCTTAAGTTAACCGCTTTTCTCATAGTTTTCCAGTACGATGTTATCTGGTCTGCTTACCAGCCCGGGGCGAATGTCAGACCGAATACTCCGGCTTTAATGTCCTTACGTTGGAAAGGAAATGCATAGTAAGGCTCAAGAACAAAATAACCAAACATATTTACCCTTAGTGAAATACCTGCACTCATAGCTGGTATCCGTTCGATGACAGATCTATTTGAATTATTATAAGCGGGATCGGTAGACGGGATGTCAATGACCTGCCCACCATCCGATGCTTTCCATCTTAGTTTGGAATTTTGATTATAAGCTATACCAATATCGAAGAACAGGTTAAGATCACTAAACAGAAATTTTGACTCGAGAGCCGCAAGCTTCTCAGGTCCGGTGAAGGGCAGACGTACTTCGAAATTAGCTACTGCAATTTTAGAACCAGATAGCTGGTCAAATGAAATACCTGCGTTGTTTACTCCATTATTTGCATAAAGAGAGCTTGATTCATAACCTCTGATCAGATACGGATATCCGATGAAGAGAGGATAGAGGGCACTTTGATCTTTTCCAAAACGTGTATAACTGTAGAAACGAGCGGCAAGCGTAACAGGCTTGATCCTATGGTATCTACGAAGATCTGCACTAAAGGCATTGAATGTATAATCACCGATGTAGCTTTCAATCCCTATGCGGAAACGGAAACCGCTTAAAGGAGATGTAACACCTGAAAATGAATTGTCGCCTACAAATGCCGCATTCGTCTGATAAATAGTAAAGGAGTCGAAACTGTAGCCGGGATAGGCTCGCTCGAGACTTTCGCCTTTTAATTTACGGCGGTCAGAGTCAAATGGGTAGTAGTCAATACCTGTAACCTGGCCATTAGCGTCTACGTTTGCCGCATAGTAGTTAGCCATACGATCTATCCTGTAACTGTAATAAGCAGCACCGACACCTACCTCAAAACGGAAGATCCTTGAGAAAGGATATATTCCAAATAGCTGCACCTGATCTTCAAACGTGCGCATCAGGTCTGTTCCTTCAACATAGTTGTAGCCTGTCCCCAGCGGGTTTTCGCCTTCTTCAATCTGGCTGACATAGAAGCCTGATAAATAAGGAATATGGGAAATCGAAGTGCCAAAGTTTACACGACCTTGCTGATTGATATAAGCCAGCTGCGCACCAAAATCGTGGATTTCTCCGTTTACAGCTGCGGTTGCATAGATCTGGTTACGGCCCAGGATATCGCTGAAAATTCCCTGTACACCGCTGGAGAGTCCCGTTCCAAAGCGACCGACTGAAGCACCGACTCCATTGCTTGCCAGATAATCCAGCTTGAACTGTGGTCTGTACTTCGTCTCCCTTATCTGCTCAGATCCGATCATCTCGAAACGTTCGAAATTTCTGAGGTTTGCATTGATCAGGTCTACGCCTGTTTGTCTCAATGGTGGGAGAGTGGCCGCATCAAAGTTGATCGCATTGGCATCTACAGTCTGGGGCTTGAAATCGCCCGCCTTAGCATTGTAGATGGTGTATTTCTGAGCACGATAGTAGGAGTAGAGAACATCGTCATTTCTTGATACACTCAGCGCTGGAGAGTACTCAGTAATACCGCTGATACCGGTAAAATAATCCGTAAGCTGCTCCACCTGCCTATTGGCAATAGTATAACGGTAGAGATTTCTGAATCCATCGCGGTTGGACAGGAAAAAAATCTGTTCACCGGTGGAAGAGAATTGTGGATTCAGATTATTGGCGCCGTGGAAAATGTCAATGTTGGTGATAGCTTTGGTCGCCAGATCCATTACGGCGAGGCTATACGTGATGTCTACTGATGTAGGGCCAGTTTCCAATGTCGTTCTGTCGCTCGTGAATAGCAGGTACTTTCCGTCCGGAGAGAAAGATGGCTGATAATCTGAATACCGGTCATCAGTCAGCTGAGTCACTTTCTTGCTTTTCGTATTAAAAAGATAGAGGTCACTATAGCCTTCTCGTAAACCGGTAAGGGCAATATCTTCTCCATTGGGCGACCATGCAAGGTTGCTGAACTCCCTGACGTCACCGAGTGATTCTGTCATGAGTAGCTTGCCATTGCTGATATCGACAATCATCAGCTTATTTCGACCTTGCGCAAATATAGTAAAGGCAAATTTCTTACTATCGGGAGACCAGGCTCCTGCAGATTCGATGAAGCTGAATTCATCAATATGGGTGTTCGAGGTCCTGCTGGTTAGCTTCCTGATCACCCTGCCGGTTTCAGCATCTGCAAGAAATAGGTCTATACTGAATAGCTCTTTCTCGGAAAGGAAGGCGACATACTTACCATCGGGTGAAATGGCAGGAGCTACGTTCATTTCTCCGCCGTTTTTGTTATCAATGAGCTTTCGTCCAACAGGTACTTGAGAAGTGTCTTTCAGCATCGGACGATATGTGTTCTCTATGCTGGTGCGCCAAAGGCTCGACAGCGTTCGTTCATCATATCCAAACGTTCTGCGGATAGCGTTTTGGTAACCAAACTTGGCGGTTGCTTTGAAGAAGGGCACAATGATGGTATCGCCATAGGTTGAGCCGATGTAGGACCAGAATGCCTGACCATAGCGATAAGGGAAATATTTATTGCTTTCGGTAAGGTCACGTAAGGTCGGGATGTCTTTGTTGAGATAGGCATCGCGCATCCACATTGCGGTAAAGGCGTCGACCTTACCAATAGACAGGTATTCGGCCATACCTTCTACCATCCATAGTGGAAGGTTGCCGATGTTTTCGAGGTTGGTCGAATCGCCCTCGATCAACGAATGGTACTGGAAGGCGTGTACAAGCTCGTGTCCTAATACGTGGCGTGTTTGCTGGTTAAGCTGCATCATCGGCATAACCACCCGGTTTTTCAATCCTTCGGTGACACCACCTGTTCCAACACTGATACTGCCGGAAATGGCTGTAGTTTGCTGGAAGTCCGCATGATTATTGTATAGTATAAGGGGATTCTTTCTGGAGAATGTATCTCTGAAAACCTGCTGATGAAGATCGTACCAAAGTTCGCTTTCCTGCATGAAGCGTTTGACAAGGCTGTCATTCTTCAGATAATAATATAATTCGAAGTGTGGCGATTGGTTGACCTGGAACTTGAGGTTTTTATACCGAACCTTATTCTGTCCGAAATACTGAGCCTTTGCAGGCACCGTCAGCATGAATAGAAATAACGTGAGAAGGCAATAGAAACCTCCTTTTGTAATGTTCTTTACGTTTAGGTCGAAGTGTTTCATATATGTCGATTTATATGGATGCTTATTGAGAACTGACTTTCAGTAGTTTAATTGTTCTGGTCTTTATTTTGTTTTCTTTGTTCACGTCTCTCTTGTCTCTTTCTTCTTCTTTCTGCACGGGAGTCTTCCGGCTCACTCTGTTGAGTCGTATTTCTGGTAGCTGGCGTTTCGTTCCGCACTACCGGCACAGCGATATCTTCATGCTCATACAAAGACTCGTCGATGATCAGAGAATCGGGGACGGCGAGCGAATCCACAACAACGGTATCAACAGACGTTGTGTCTACAACATACCGCGGAGAAGGACAGTTATACTCCCGGTTGATCTTTACACCCGCTGTCGGAAAAGCCCCGTATGTGTATCCGGAATTAGGGTCTTTATAGACTTTCTCCATGAAGCGGCCAAATATCGGAAGTGCTGTGTGCGACCCTTCACCAGTTCCGGATGTACGGAAGTGAACACTTCTTTCGTCACAGCCCACCCAGACGCCGGTAACAAGATCTTTGGTTATTCCCATATACCAGCCGTCTACGAAGTCAGACGATGTGCCTGTTTTGCCGCCTATCTGGTTGCCTTTCTTCCAAAGGTCCCATTGCCATAGATTCTGCGATGTTCCTCCGGGCTCTTCCATTCCGCCACGGAACATGTAAAGCATGAGCCAGGCAATCTCCTCTGTAAGTGTTCTCTTTTGCTCTGCTTTGAACTGTTCAAGCACGCGCCCATCATGATCCGTGATTTTTTCGACAAGGATAGGTTCAGTGCGTACTCCCTTATTCAGAAATGTTCCGTAGGCTTTTACCATCTCAAATACAGAAACGTCTGCGGAACCAAGACTGATAGATGGGACCGACTTGAGCTCACTTTCTATGCCGCATTCGTGTGCATATTTTACCACGTTGTCCCATCCGACCTGTTCGGTAATCTGCGCGGTAATGGAGTTAACAGATTTTCCCATTGCCCAGCGCATGCTCATCTCCATTCCCGAGAATGAGTAGTTCGAATTTTTGGGCTCCCAGTATTTTGTGGAATCGTCTTCCTCGTATTTAATTCTCACAGGTTTATCTGTGAATTTATCACAGGGAGACATCCCGCTTTCAAGTGCTGCAAGATAGGCGAAGGGTTTGAAGGTAGAGCCCGCCTGACGTTTCGCCTGGTTTACGTGATCGTACTTAAAGTGGTTAAAGTCAATGCCTCCAACCCAAACTTTGATGTAACCGTTGAAGGGATCGAGCGTCATCATGCCGGTATTCAGGATACTGGCGTAATACTTAATAGAATCTATGGTTGAAAACTCAACTTCCTTATCGCCTTCCCAGCTGAAAACTTTCATTTTCTTGGGTGTATTCAGGTAATTGTCGATAGAATCCTGGTTGCCGTTATATTTCTTTTTCAGCGCGGCGTATATAGGGAGACGTTGTGCTGCTTTCAGCGGGAAGTCCTCAATTACCTTACCGTCGGATGTCCGCCATGGCTCTTCACTGCCCCAGGCATTGTTAAGCCTTTTCTGCAGGATTTTCATCTGTTCACCTACGGCCTCTTCTGCGTGCTTCTGTAGCCGGGAGTCTATGGTTGTATAAATCTTCAGTCCTGATTCGTAAAGGTCATATCCGTTGTCTTCAGCCCATTTGCTGAGGTAACGTTCAACCGCAGAGCGAAGGTAGGAGTCTCCCCGTTCTTCCTCTGTGATTTGACCTTTGCGGATATCAAGGGGACGTTTGCTGTAACGTGTAAATTCGTCTTTTGTAAGATACCCGTACTTTTCCATCTGAGAAAGTACAACGTTACGTCTTTCCAGAGCCCTGTCCGGGTGGTTTTCAGGATTATAGGTAGTGGTAGCTTTCAGCATCCCGACGAGAAGTGCTGATTGCTCTATTTCAAGTTTTTCGGGTTCCCGGTTAAAGTAAATCTTAGAGGCGGTTTTAATGCCATACGTATTGCTTCCAAAGGGAACGGTGTTCAGATACATGGTCAGGATCTCTTCCTTGCTGTATTGCTGTTCAAGCTTCATGGCTGTGAGCCACTCCTTGAATTTATAGATTACTGTTCTGACGACAGGGATCTTGCGGATCAGGCCCTGTTGTTTGTTGTTTCTGGTGCGGTAAAGGTTTTTGGCAAGCTGCTGGGTGATTGTGCTGGCTCCGCGCTTGTCTCCGGAGACTGTGGATACCATGCTGGAAAGGAGTGATCTGAGGTCGACTCCTGAGTGGTTAAAGAAGCGGACGTCCTCGGTAGCTACCAGGGCGTTTATGGTTCCTTCAGGAATCTGTTTGAACTCGACGGGCGTTCGGTTCTCCTTATAATATCTTCCGATAAGCGTGCTGTCTGCTGTATACAGTTCAGACGCTATTCGCATATTGGGTGCCTGGATATCTTTGATAGTGGGCGAGTATCCAAAAAGCCATAGAAAGTTTACTTCGATAGCGCAAAAAAAGATGATGATAAAATATAGGAGTATTATAAGATATCTTAGGGGCTTAATCTTGATTTCTTTAAACATATATGTGTCGGAAATAGCTTATCCTTCTATGCAAAAATAGATATTATTGTGTTCGTGAATGTACTAATCTTTAATGTCAAACCTGTCTGCGTCTTTAAGGAACGGCAGGGTTCTTCTTACTCTGTGAAGTTCATCGTCTGAGATGGAAAACGTATACAGATCCTCATCATTGGGTTTGTAATAGACCGTTTTTCCGTTAGGGTCGATACACATGGAATCTCCTGCGTGGTACACCTCGTTGCCATCATGGCCTACGCGGTTTACTCCGATAACAAAAGCCTGATTTTCAACGGCACGGGCAGGAATAAGCGTCTTCCAGTGGGAAGACCGTTTCTCGGGCCAGTTTGCCACGACCAGAAGGATATCGTATTCTGCATCCGTATTACGCAACCAAACGGGGAAGCGCAGGTCGTAACAGATAACGGGACATATTTTCCAGCCGTTCAGCTCAACAAAGAGCTTTTCTTTACCGGGGGAGTATACTCGGTCTTCTTTTCCAAGGCCAAAGAGGTGTCTCTTGTCATATTGTTCAAAGCTTCCATCGGGCCTCATCCAGATAAGGCGGTTGAAGAACTTTCCATCTTCTTTTATCGGAAGACTGCCAGTTACTACACAGCTGAATTTTTGAGCCTGCTCTAGCATCCACTGCATCGTTGGGCCGTTCATTTCTTCTGCGAGCGTTTCTGCGTTCATGGTGAAACTCGTGCTGAACATCTCGGGCAAGACGATCAGGTCAGTCTTTTCGCGGATAGATGATAACCTCAGCGACAAGTTCTTCAGGTTCTTTTCTACGTTTTCCCAGAATAGGTATGCCTGAAAGGTGGTGATTTTTAATATGCTCATCAATAATATTCAGATCGTAAATGTAATGACTATGTTAACGTTTTATTCTGATGATTGGTCTGTTGCAAGATCGAAAGTGTAAAAATGAGGAAAAATTATAGCTTTACTGTTAAGAAAGAGGATTATTATGATAAAAGGAGGTCGGCAAAGCAAGCTATTTTTGGTGCTCGGCGCTTTTCTGGTGGCTAACACTATCCTGGCTGAATTAATAGGGGTGAAGATCTTTAGTGTGGAAGAATCGCTTGGAATGCGGAAATTTAATATGGATCTTTTCGGTGTGCCCGGATTGTCTTTTAACATGTCAGCTGGTGTGCTGACCTGGCCGCTTGTGTTTATTACTACTGATCTGATCAACGAATATTATGGACCCAAGCAGGTCAGGTTTCTGTCGATTATGACCGCTTTTCTGATAGCTTACGCCTTTCTGGTTATAGCGTTTGCTATGGACCTGGTGCCGGCAGATTTTTGGGTAAAGCAGGTGGTTGAGGGGCAGGAGATTGATATGAACCTCGCCTTTTCGGGCGTTGTAGGACAGGGGATGTGGATAATCGTTGGTTCTATCATCGCATTTCTCATCGGGCAATTTGCAGATGTTGCAATCTTTCACAGAATAAAGAGAGCTACAGGAGAGAAGAGCCTCTGGCTACGTGCTACGGGATCGACGGTTGTGTCGCAATTCATTGATAGTTTTGTTGTAATCTTCATCGCTTTTTACCTCAATCCGCAATATAACTGGAGTTGGCAAATGGTTGCTGCGATAGGGTTTGTAAATTATTCTTATAAGTTTATTGTTGCTATCGGCATGACTCCTATCTTATATCTGCTTCATGCGTTCATAGACCGGTTCCTGGGAAGCAGTCTTTCTAAGGAGCTTCGTCTCCAAGCGGCAAAGGGTAATTGATTTTTCTTCGTATTGTGAAAAGAAAGAAGGGAGGTGCTTTTTTCTTCAAGACTGTGATATGTGAAAATATTTTGCAAGTTTTTTTCTCCGCAATTTAAATTTTCTATTTTTCGGCGTACCAATTATTGCTTTTATGAAGGTTCGCCAACTTTCATTTTTCTTAATCCTGTTGACCGAGGCATTGAATGGACAGGATACAAACCCGGGATCGCGCCTAACCTCTATGGGGAATACGGGCGCGGCTTTGCAGGATGTCTGGTCCATCCAATCGAATCCCGCCGGTATCGCGTCACTTGCTGCGCCAGCTGTCGGGGTTACCTATCAAAAGAATTACCCGGGTACTTCCCTTAGTACGGAAGCCGCGGTTGTTGTATATCCCCTTAAAAATCATGCTTTCGGTTTAAGTTTTCAGAGCTTTGGTTTTTCCGCCTACAAGGAGCTGCGTATCGGCTTTGCCTATGCCAGGAAGTTTGGTGAAGCTGTCTATACTGCGCTTGACTTTAACTATCATCAGCTTTCAATAACTTCTTATGGCAGCACAGGTACATTTTCACTTGACGCAGGGCTTCAATATAAGCCATCAAAAGAGCTGATTATAGGGGTGCATGTTTCCAACTTATCGAATAGTTCCTACGACCAGGGAGCGGGTGCTGTTATTCCGGTTAAGCTGGCTGTCGGCGCCTCTTATCACTTTTCTAAAGAGCTGCTGCTGAGCACTTCCGTTGTTGCGGGGAATGACGATAGTGGGGGCGACTTTCGCGCTGGTATGGAATATTGCTTGTTGACTCAGCTTGCGTTTCGGGCAGGGGTAGGCGTACATCCCTTTAATCAGTATGCGGGACTCGGGTACGCTTTTAAGCAAGTAAGTGTTGATCTGGCTGTAAGTAATCATCTTGTATTGGGTTATAATCCTCAGATTTCCTTGGCTTATGTCTTTTAGAGGTCTGCTTTTCTGCTTCGGGATTGTTATTTTGACTCCTGAGGTGAGAGCTCAGAGAGAGAGTGATCCGCTTATTGAAACCCTGCTTGAAATGATAGCGGAGGACGAACAGCTGGATAATGACTACTCTGAACTCTCCGAAAGATTGTATTTCATCAAAGAACATCCTTATGACCTGAATACGGTTACTGCGGAACAGCTGAGCGAACTGGTGTTCCTGAGCCCTCTTCAGGCAGATAACCTGATCCGATACCGTCAGGAAAACGGACCTTTTACAGAGATACAGGAGCTGCAGCTTATTGATCTTTTTAGCTGGTCACTTATTGAGCGTTTGCTGCCTTTTGTTTTTATTGGTAAACCTGCGTTGTTGGAGAAGCGGGGTATGCCTCAGACTTCCAGACTGGAATGGATGACGACTTATGGAAGGATCCTGGAAAATCAGAAAGGTTATGAGGCTACTGATTTGGTGCGCCATTATGAAGGTGCTTCTTATCGGCTTGTGTCGCGTCTAAGGTATTATAGCGGAAACAGAATTTCGGCAGGACTCACAATGGAAAAAGATGCAGGTGAGCGTTTTTCCTTTGGTAATGGAAAATATGGCTTTGACTTCTATTCGGCTAACGTCTTTGTAAGAGGTGGTCGTACCGTGAGGAAGCTGGCGATCGGTGACTACTCGTTGCAGTTTGGACAGGGCGTAGCTTTATGGTCGGGCCTCGGCTTTGGCAAGGGGGCAAGTATAAGCGGGATTGCAAAGGTACAGTCAGGTCTTAAGCCTTATTCCTCAACCAACGAGTCTGGTTTCTTCCGGGGATTAGCCGTAACTATTGGTTTGCGAAAAACGGAGTTCACCCCTTTTGTCTCTTTTAAGCGAATTGACGCTGCGATGGTAGCGGCAGATTCACTACAGTCGGCTACTATAAGTTCAATAGGTACGAGCGGACTTCATCGTACGGTATCAGAGCTGAGCAAGAGGGGCTCGGAAAGTCAGTTGGTTTATGGTTCCGTTTTGCAATATGAGAACAGGGGATTCAGGGTGGGGACCCTGCTGTACCAGACCCGCTTTAGTAAGCCGGTGCAGGAAAGTGAGACCCTCTACCGAAAATTCGACTTTGTGGGATCTGCTCTGACGAATGGATCTCTGTATTATAACTATACCTGGAAGAACACTTATTCATTTGCAGAACTGTCTCATAGCTTTGGCAGCGGTCTCGCAGTGATAGGCGGCCTCATGGGAAGCTTATCGAAACAGGTCTCCGCAATTGTGCTTTACCGCAACTACCAGCAGGATTACTATTCCTTTTTCAGTCAGTCGGTAGCCGAAGGTAGCGGTGTTTACAATGAACGGGGACTTTATTCCGGGTTGCATATCCGGATGAACTCCAGGATGGAGTGGTCCTTTTATACTGACTTGTTTAAGTTCCCCTGGATGCGGTACAGGGTTGATGGGCCGTCTTTGGGAAAAGAGATTTTAACACAGGCTATTTGGTCGCCTAACAGGGAGACCAGACTTGCTCTACGCTTCAGGTCAGTCTTCAAACAGCAGAATGACGATATCGAAAATGCGGTGAATTATCTGGTGCCTGTGGAAAAGGAAAACTACAGGATTGATCTAAGCTACAAGATCGGCAGGACCTGGACGCTAAGAAACCGGGCGGAGTTGGTTCGATTTCAAAAGGATGCAGAACGGGAAAGTGGGATGATGCTCTATCAGGATATTATCTACAAACCCCTAGGTGGTCGTTTCGGTGGTAACTGCAGATTTGCTTTGTTTGATACCGACGGTTTCGATTCGAGGCTCTATGCCTTTGAAAACGATGTGTTGTATAGCTATGCAATCCCCGCTTATCAGGATAGTGGGGTGAGATATTACCTGAACGGCAGGTATCGCGTCGGAAAGTCAATAGATCTATGGCTTCGCTACGCGGTGACAGTTTATAATGGCAAGGATGAGATAGGAAGCGGGCCGGATTTGATCTCCGGACGGAGTAAGTCTGATATTAAGTTTCAGGTAAGGTATGTTATTAAATGAAAGCCGTTAGTAAACATGTCTTCCTGAGGTTGCTGTTGCCGATGGCGGCAGGTATTGTCGCCCGGTATTACAGCGGACTTGGCCTCACTGCTTATCACTGGATATCTGGCTTTACGCTCCTGTTTATGGCATTCGTGCTGATAGCACATACGAAGTATAAACAATATCAGCTTTACTTGAAGCCATGGTTGCCTGGTTTACTTTTTCAAATGTTCATATTCTCAGCAGCGTTTACACACACCGGTTCGTTTCTACTTGATCAGCAGAAGCATCACTTCAATTACCAGCATTCGGAGCAACTTTTAGTTGAGATCTGCTCAGAGCCTCGGGAAAAAGCTTCCACAATCCGCTTTGAAGCGCTTGTAAATAAGACTATAAATGATTCCGGTAATTTGCGTGCCGAAGGTAAATTGCTGATATCCTGTTTGAAGGATCCGGCTCTAACGGCGAACTTATCGATAGGAGACATGCTTCTGGTGCCGTCTCGCTATTCTGAGATCGAAGGGCCGGCAAACCCCGGAGAATTTGACTACCACCAATACATGGGGAACAACAGTGTATGGCATCAGACCTTTTTAAAGGCTTCAGAGTTAGAACGGGTGGGAGAGAAGACTGGTAACTTATTTTATGAAGCTGTAAAACTTCGGAAGAATGTGGTCAGAAAGCTCGATGAGTATATCAAAGATAGGGAGGCAGCCGCAGTGATCTCTACATTGCTGCTTGGATATAAGGCAGACTTGAGCGAGGAGATTCTCAACACCTATAGTGCTACAGGCGTGATGCATGTACTATCTGTTTCAGGCATGCATGTTGCGATCGTGGCTGCACTCGCAGGGTATTTACTTGGTTTCTGGAAAGGACGTAAGATGAATATCATGCAGGCGCTGCTAATCGTCTCGTTTGTCTGGCTCTATACCTTGCTCTCGGGTCTTTCAGCAGCAGCTTGCCGGTCAGCGGTCATGATCAGCTTCGTAATAGCCGGCAGGCTGATGAATCGAAACGCAAATATGTTCAATTGTGTGTCTGCGTCGGCATTTTTTCAGTTGCTCAGCAGGCCGCTTTGGTTATTCGACATCGGTTTCCAGCTATCATATATAGCAGTCTTCGGATTAGTGTTATTTTACCCTGCAATTAACGGGATGCTTAAGTTTCGGTTTCGTATCTGCCAGGTTATATGGTCTTATATTGCTTTTTCACTTGCCGCACAAGCAGCCACCTTCCCTTTGTGTCTATATTACTTTAATCAGTTTCCATTGTATTTCCTGGTAAGCAATGTCTTTATTATGCTGCCCGTAACTGTGGTGATGTACGCCGGCGTGGGTTTCTTGCTGATGGCGTTTCTCCCGTCTTTTGCAGATATACCCTTGCGCTGCCTGGCCTGGCTGATGGAGAACGGAATCAATTTGCTGAACACCGGTTTGCGTTTTATCGAGAAATTGCCGTCATCGAGTCTGCACGGCTATCATCTACATATTACATTTTATGTGCTCATCTATCTTTTTATAGGCTTTTTGTTTGTTGGAATGACAAAGAAGAATAAGCGCGTGATATGCTGTGCGTTGATTCTGTCGTTATTGCTTACTTCGATTTATTCAGTAAGCGGACTTATAATCTGGAAGAAGAAGTCGGTCGTCTTTTATTCTGTAAGAAATCATGTTGTTGTGGCTTTCACCCGGACAGGTACAGCTACTATTCTCACAGACATGGATGCCGAAGACAAAACTTTATCTTATTCCGTAATGCCGCTGATACGCAACAGGAATTTGCATTTAAACAAAGTTGCACATGTCTGTGCCTCGTTAGTTGAACCCGGTTTGAAGATATCTGGTGGCAGGGCTCGCTTTCAGAATCTGGAACTTGAAATAATTGATGGTGAAAGTTCGTCCATGCTGTTGCCGGAGTTAACAAATGTCGTCCAGAAAAGCTGGGATTATGTGGAGGGCTCAATACAGCGGAAGCGGATAATTATGCTTCACGATAATCCCTACGTCGAAATTCCTGTGCTACTAAAATCTCATAATATCAGATACGTGGTTATCGGGATGAAAAATAGTAAACGAAATACTGACCGGTGGCTTGCTCAAGCGGATTCTCTTGGAGTAGCGTGTCATTCCCTTAGACGATCTGGGGCTTTAGAGCTTGATATTGGGGACCTTTAGGAAAAAGGATGAAAAACCCTTATCTTGGTGAGATAAGGGCTTGGTTTATAATTAGCCAGATGAGCTTGATCAAATATATGTAAAATTTCAGTGTGTCAAAGTTTTTTTTGATTTAAATGAAAATAATTCGGCTTACCGAGCGTTCCTTGCGATGTGAGTGTATTCCCCCCTGTTAAATAATTGTTTTTAAAATCTTTTTAAACAGTGTTCGATTCCGAGTGTTGTTATTTAAACATCTATATAACACAGCTATGAACAATCAAATAATTGACACTTTGAAAGAGTCATTCAACGGTCCGCTTCTTCAAGAGAACCCTGATGCGAATGTTGGCAAGTCAGAGCGAATAATTTCACTGGGTACAGGAGCCTTTATCCTCTTCAGCGGAATAACCGGTATCTTTTCCCATCCGTTAATTTCTCTGGGTAAGATCATGATTGGCGGATCTCTTTTGCAACGTGGACTTACGGGATACTGTCCGCTTAAATCTGCTATGGACGATTCTTTCGAGACTCCCGCACCATTACCATTAAATTCCCCTCAGACTTATCCGGTTTCTTAATTTCGAAGTAAAGCTTCTATTAATAACCTTTATATTTCGAGGCCTTAACTCTCTGAGCTATGGCCTCTTTTTTTGCATACAAAATTTAGTTTAATATGAAAGCCATTAATCCCATGACCGGTGATCTGATAAAAGAATACCAAACTCATTCAGCATCAGAAGTAAGCGCGAAGCTGGAAGGCGCAGAAAAGGCCTTCCTTAGCTGGAAGACTTTGTCCTACACTGAACGTGGCGCATATCTGCGGAGCGTATCTGAAGTTCTCGAGCTTAGAAAGCAACAACTCGCAGGGCTGATGGCAGAGGAAATGGGAAAACCTATCAAGGCGGGAATGGCTGAGATCAGTAAATGCGCGTTAGTATGCCGCTATTATGCCGAGCACGCCGGAGAGTTCCTTAAACAGGAAACCGTTGACACCGATGCCAGTGCAAGTTATATCACTTTTCAGCCACTGGGCGTTATCCTTGCAGTGATGCCCTGGAACTTTCCTTTCTGGCAAAGTTTCCGTTTTCTGGCGCCGGGACTTATGGCCGGTAATACCGCAGTGTTGAAGCATGCTTCCAATGTTCCGGGTTGTGCCCTCGCTATCGAGGAAATCGTACGGGAAGCCGGTCTTCCGGAGAACGTGTTTCTGACTCTGTTGGTTGGAAGCAGCGAGGTCGAAGAGATCATTAAAAATCCCGTTGTAAAGGCGGTGACGCTTACCGGAAGCACCGGGGCGGGAATGAAGGTGGCGGGACAAGCTGCTTCTTTATTAAAGAAAGCTGTGCTAGAGCTTGGGGGAAGCGATCCCTATATTATTTTGGAGGATGCTGATATCGATCTTGCAGCCGCTAAATGTGCAGAAAGCAGGTTAATCAATACAGGACAAAGTTGCATCGCTGCAAAGCGGTTCATCGTACTGGAGCAGGTTGCAGAGAGGTTTATTGCGAGCTTCAAACTGAAGATGGACGCTCGGAAGCCAGGTGATCCGATGGATGAGCAGACGGAAATCGGACCTATGGCTACGGTGAAATTACGCGACGAATTGCATGAACAAGTACAGAAAAGCATTGAAGCAGGCGCAGAGTGTATTCTTGGAGGCAAGGTTGAGCAAGGACCGCATGCGTTTTATCCGCCGACCATTCTCACTAATGTAAAAAAAGGAATGCCTGCGTATGATGAAGAGTTGTTCGGACCGGTAGCTTCAGTCATTGTCGTGAAAGATGAAGCCGAAGCAATAAGCGTAACTAATGATACTGTCTTTGGTCTGGGCTCGGCGGTTTTTACGCAGGATATACAGCGTGCCTCAAGGATCGCGGAAAGTATGATCGATGCAGGCTGCTGTTTTATCAACGACTATGTTCGCTCGATCCCTGAGCTTCCTTTCGGTGGAATAAAGCAGTCTGGCTATGGTAGGGAGTTAGGCGTGTACGGCATCAAAGAATTTGTAAACGTGAAGACGATCTATCGGCCCTGATATTAGCGGAACTTGTCATACGTACCAGGCTTTAAGCTTTCGCTGAGGAAGTGATGCTCTGCGGTGGTAAGCTCGGTGACGGAGGTGGTATTAACCACATCTTGCAACTGTTCCAGAGTGCGAATGCCCACTACCGCTGATGCTACAGGCTGCTTCTTCAATGCATACATGATTGCCGTTTGAGAAGTACTCCGCTTTGAACCTGCCACAAAGCGCACAGCTTTGGCCGCTGATTCCACTTCTTCAGCTGAATAGCTTAAATATTCCCGCGCTGGTTTTCCTGAAAGCAATCCCTGCGCAAGACTGCCGCGTGCAAGAACGGATATCTGATTATCCTGAAGTAGTTTGAGCACGCTTTCTTCGGGTCTTCTGTCAAGCAGACTGTATTGCATCATGACGCTAACCATTACTGATTTGCTCACGTACTCCCGTATAACCTGCGGCCGTATGGAGGATATTCCGTAAGTCCTGATCTTACCCTGATCCACTAGGATGGTGAAGGCTTCGATGATTTCGTCTATCGGATCTTCGATAGTACCGCCGTGCAGTTGATATAAATCGATATAGTCGGTCTCCAACCTTCTGAGACTGTCTTCCACCGTCCTGATTATGTACTCCTTTCCAGGAGCCCAATCCCATCCGCTACCGTCTTCTTTCCACCTGTTTCCCACTTTAGTTGCTATGATACAATCAGTGCGCCTGCCGCGGAGTAACCTTCCAATTTGTTTCTCGTTCTCTCCCTTATCATATAGGTCTGCGGTATCGAAAAAATTGATTCCCGCTGCGATTGCTTCGTCAACAATGCGCCTGTTTACCTGCACATCGCTTTCAAGCGACATGCATCCAAAGCCAATTTCGCTGATCCTGATATCTGACTTTCCGATTCGATTGTATCTCATATCGTCTTCTATACTTTCTAAATTAAGCTTATTTAATCTATTCTGCGTCTGAAATAGGGATATTTCAAAATTGTTGCTAATTTCCCTGTCTAATAACAAATATGCAGGAAAAAGAGTTTACCCCGGAGTTGTATGTAGTGGGAGCAGGCCCGGGAGACCCGGAACTTATAACAGTAAAAGCACTAAAAGTCATCCAGCGCACGCCAGTAATTCTTTACGATAATCTAGCTAATAAGGAGCTTCTCGACTTTGCGAGAACCGATTGCGAGTTAATCTATGTGGGTAAGCACCCTTATGGTGATTACACCGCCCAGGAAACGATACATGAAATTATACGGGATAAGGCATTTGAAAAGGGAATGGTGGTACGTTTGAAAGGAGGTGATCCGTTCATCTTTGGAAGGGGCTTTGAAGAAGTGCTCTTCGCCAGACAGTTAGGAATTGCTACATTTTATATACCTGGTATTACCAGTATGCAGGCTTCGGGTTTTAGTGATATTCCGCTCACACATCGTGCAATTAGTGAGGGTATCTGGGTATTGACCGGGACGAAAAAGGATGGAGGACTGTCTTCCGACCTGCGACTAGCGATGAAGAGCAATGCAACGGTTGTGATCTATATGGGTATGAAGAAGGTTCATGAGATAGCAGAAACCTATGTACAGGAGGGGCGGGGGGATACACCTGCTGCTATCATTCAGCATGCTACACATTTCAAAGAAAAGTCGGGAAGTGGATTAGTGAAGGATCTGCCGGCTATTGCTGAACGCAATCAACTGACACATCCTTCAATAATCATTATTGGAGGCGTAGTGGCTTTAAAGGACACACCTTAGGGTCTTCGGAAGCTGATTTAGGAGTTGAATCGTTTTTTTGCATTCTGGGAATAACAGATCTGGTATTAAGCGGCAAACGAGATCATTGCCGGATCTGATCTGCATCATTTCGGGAGCTCGCTGAAGTGCTTTTTACCTCTGACAAAATATTGCCAGACAATTGATTTCTTGTAAAGACCTTTATCATTAAACGGCCTGTCGCTTTTGCCTCTTTTGCCTCGGTTTTTTCGGAGGTCAGAAAAAAATGACCTGTGTGCCTTGCTGATAGCCATGGCGTGCTTGAACTTTCCGGCAGACGCGAATTTCAAAAGGCTGATAAGGTCCAGCCAGAAGCGCATGAAGATGACGTAGAAGCACCTGTCGGCGTCCAGGTTCTTTACAAGCATGGACAGGTTGTTCCTGAAGTTGAGATATGTTTTATAAGGATTCTCCGTTTCCAACGTTCCTCCACCAACATGAAATACCGTAGAATCAGGGCAATACATAATTTTCAGACCTTGCCGCTTCAAACGCCAGCACAGATCAATCTCCTCCATATGTGCGAAGAAATCAGCATCGAAACCTTGAGCATCTTTCCAGTAACGGCTTTTAATAAATAACGCGGCACCACTCGCCCAGAATATTTCGGACGGATGAGCATATTGTCCCTCATCCTTCTCAACGGTGTCAAATATCCGGCCCCGGCAGAATGGATACCCATAGGTGTCGATAAAGCCACCCGCTGCTCCGGCATGTTCAAAGAGGCCGGGACTATAATAGGCCCTAATCTTTGGTTGTGCAGCGGCGATGAGTTCCTCTCTTTCCATTAATGCGATAATGGGCTCAATCCAATCCGGAGTGACCTCAACATCGGAGTTAAGGAGCACATAGTAGTCTGCCTCAACCTGTTTTAGAACAGTATTATAACCTGAAGCGAACCCTTCGTTCTGAGCATTTTGAATGATCTCAATAAAAGGGAAATTCGTCTTGACGTAATCTACAGAATCGTCAGTAGAAGCATTATCGGCTACCACTATCCGGAGATTAGTGTATGTTGAGTTCACTACGGAAGGAAGAAACTTTTCCAGAAGGGCCCGGCCATTCCAGTTTAAAATAACGATAGCTACACTCGGTTTATCTGACATTGCCTTGTAATTCGTTAAACTTCCAGCGTTTATGAGACCATAACCACATCTCCGGTTTTTTAATTATAATTTGCTCCAGAAAGCGCGTATGTGCCTCTGTTATCTGATGCTCGTTTGTTTCTCTGGGGTTTTCGAACAATGTGGTGAGATGACATTCATAGAATCCACGCTTCACACGGTCCAGATGAGCATATACAACCGGAATATTCATCTTCATGGCAATCTTTTCAATGCCCAAAAATATTGCGGTACGCTGATTTAAAAAGTTAGTAAAATATTGTGTTTCGCTGCGCACAGGTGTCTGGTCGCCCACAAGAGCCAGGCAGAAAGTGTCCGACTTGCATGCCAGCAGTGCTCGCAGCGTGCTTTTCATAGGTACCATAATAGCGCCAAATCTGGATCGCCAGCCATTGAGAATCTCCTCAAAGTTCTTGTCCGATATAGGTTTGTATACCACCATGCAGGGATCAGGGTAGAGAGATGATATAATAGGAGTGCCCCATTCCCAGTTACCGTAGTGCGCCGTAACGATCATAACTGGACGCCCCTGATCATAAAAATCCTGAATCAATTTCTTATTCGTTATATCTAGCCTCTTTTGGATCGATGATTCAGACATAGATGCCATCTTAAGCGTTTCTACCATAATATCGACAAGGTTCATATAAAACTTCTTTTCGATGCTTCTCAGCTCCTCATCTGTTTTTTCAGGAAATGACTTTTTTAAATTTACCATGACTACAGTTCTCCTGTACTTTATTACATGGTATAAAAGGAAGTAAAGAAAATCGGCAAGCAAATACAGTACCCGGAACGGAAGTAATGAGAGAATATATAGCGGATATTGGATAAGGCTTTTAAGAACCTTCTTCATCTGTATTTTTATAGTTAATTTCGTGCCAGCAAATACAAACATAGTACATAGCATGCACAAAGGCGCAATCTTTCCTTTATTTTACCTTCCACCCATAGAGTTTTTTAGCCAGATGAAGGTGCACAAAGAGCAGATAGTCATCGAGGCTTCGGAGCATTTTCCTAAACAGACTTACCGTAACAGGGCCATCATCCACTCTCCGCAGGGTAAACTTGATCTTATTGTTCCGGTAATTAAAGGATCTAAGGTGCATACAAAGGTGAGGGATGTGAAGATCAGCTATGACTTTAATTGGCAGAGATTACACTGGATGAGTATTCAGACTTCCTACAGACGTTCTGCTTATTTCGAATTCTATGAAGATGCTTTTGCAAGGTTTTATGAAGAGAAGTGGGATTTCCTGTTTGACTATAACCTTGAATTGCTGCAGCTGTTAACTAAGAGCCTGAAGCTTAAATTGCCGTATACGTTTAGCTCTACCTATGAGGAGACGTATAACGATATGGATGATTATCGGAAATCGATTCATCCTAAGCTGCCGTCGAGTCGCAATTTTAAAGAATACTTCCAGGTCTTTGACGATAGAAATGGTTTTTTGCCTAATCTGAGTGTTATTGATCTGCTGTTTAACCAGGGGCCTCAAAGTGCTGCCTTCCTGTAATCCTACGCTGCCACCTGCTTTTTGGTAGTCCGGACTTCTGATAACTTTTCTTTGAAAAGCAAACTGTATTCCAGTTCTGAAGTTAAAAGCTGTATGCCGGATTCATTTTACTATTTTAGCGATCAATGCAATCATTTGAACTGAACAAAACGGATATTCAACGCCTTAAGCAGGCGCTTGAAAGTGGGGACGAAGAATTAAAATCCCTGCTTTCGGAATACCATGCTTCAGAAATTGCAATTCTCTTTGCCAGCCTCCCACAAGAATCCCGGGATTATATCATCAATATCCTTCCCTCGGAAACAGCTTCGGAGATTATCGCCGAAATGGATGCTGAGATACACCCTGAGCGTATTTTGGAAAATCTTCATCCTGAACGGCGCTCGGAGATTATGGAAGAGCTGGACTATGATGACGCAACCGACATCCTAAGTCAGCTTTCTGAAGACACCCAGAATGAAATCCTCAGTGACCTCGATGAAGAGGACGCCTCGCATATCCGTAACCTCCTCAGTTTTGAAGAAGACACGGCAGGGGGATTGATGAACACGCAGGTGCTCAAAGTCAATAGCCGGCTTACTAAGACTGAGGCTCTTGATCAGATCATCAGGCAGTCTGAAGAGATGGAAGAGTTCTACACCATTAATGTGGTGGATGACAATAATTTACTCTTAGGAATTGTATCACTGAAAGATATTATCAAGTCGCGAAATACAGTGCTTATAAGAGACCTTATTAAGGAAGATTTCGTCTACGTTAAGGCCAATACAGACCAGGAAGAGGTCGCGCGGTTAATCTCACAGTACAATCTGACCAGTATCCCGGTTGTTGATGATCGTATGCATCTCCTTGGACGTATTACTTTCGATGACGTGATAGACGTTATGGAAGAAGAGAATACGGAAGATATATTGAAGATATCCGGGGTTTCTGAAGATGAAGCGCTCTCAGGTAATTGGCAGGAGGCTGTAAAAAGCCGTCTTCCCTGGCTGGTTGTCAATCTTGGAACGGCCTTTCTGGCATCATCCGTGATACGGCACTTCGAACCAACAATCAGCAAACTCCTGCTGCTGTCAGGTTATATGACTATGATAGCAGGTATGGGCGGTAATACTGCCACTCAGGCACTTGCCGTTACCATCAGGCGTATCTCTTTGAGTGATCTGACTGATAACCAGGCTTACCGGACTGTACTGAAGGAATTTACCGTCGGACTGATCAATGGGGCCTGTATAGGGCTCGTAGTATTTCTCTTCGCCATATTTTATGACGGTAATCTCATGTTGGGATTAGTTATTTTCACAGCTATGACCGGCAATCTCATCCTTGCAGGTATCGCAGGTTCTTCGATCCCTCTCATTTTGAAACGTATTGGAATAGATCCCGCGATAGCCTCATCGATTATCATCACCACATTCACTGACGTTTTCGGCTTTTTATTGCTATTAGGACTTGCCTCCAAACTTCTTTTGTAGCTATGGTAATAGCGTAATTATTATCACTTGCTGTTTTCTACTCTGGCACCTGAGCGTGGAGAATGTTCCAAAGAAAGAATCAACGTCTACAGCGGACAAATCATTTGATTAAGAGAAACAACGGAAGATCATATATCATCAGTCCTCTGTAATTCTTTGCGTTGTTTTCAAAATATCACCAGCAGTTTTATTTATGAATCCCAGTTGATCAGTAATCAACCTGCTATCCTTATTGTCTTCTACCGAAGGATGTTGTGGATCAACTGCGAGAAGTTCCGTTTCCAGGAACGGCTCGTCATCTCCCTGCAACTGAGAGATTCCCTCGCAAAGCTGGTATAAAGCTCTTCTGATCAACTTTATATGCGTATGATCTGCCTGTCTTGTACCGTCGTTCCGCAAAGCTGAAATAAGGGTAGCTATATACGAAGAAAGCATATGATTCAATACCATAAATTTACTGGCTTCCCGCACCTTGATTTGTTTGCTTTTCGGTTCAGAGAGCATTCGCTGATATGCAGATGCAAGGTTAGCCGAAGATACATAGAGCTCTTTTCGAATCAGCTTGTATTCAGTCAGATCAAGCTCTTTACCAATCAGCCCTTCAGCAACTTTTGTTAAGTATTGATAATTGGCAATCAGTAGCTTTCGCATGTGTTTTCTCAATTGTGGGTACTCCCATGAAGGAAAAAGAAGGTAGCTGGCAATAAAGGCAATGAAAGACCCAATGAAAGTATCCATGATCCTTTCCTGCACAAGGCTAAGATTCCCCAATCCGATAAAACTGAACATCAATAGAATATATGGGGTCATGAACAGCACACTCACTACATAGTTCAGCCGCTGAAAGCTGTACGCACCGATCATGAATATCATCAGAAAGAAGAAACGTATCGTCGTATCCTTTACGTAATATACGACGAGGGCCCCTGCAATTCCTCCTATGATAGTTCCTATTAAGCGTTCATAATTACGGGTCTTCGTCAGGCTGAATCCCGGCTTGAGAATCACGACAATAGTCATCAGAATCCAATAGCTATGGTGACCAAGGGGAAGAAGTTTAGATACGCAATAACCTATCATGGCTACAATCGCCACACGAAGCGCGTGTCTGAAAGTAGACGATTTAAAGCTTAAGTTCTCAATAAATAATTTGAGGTCAATTGTTTGTGTTTTGACAAATCTACCGAGATCTTTTTCATTGCTTACACCAACGTTCTCCAGGCCCTTTTTGCTGAAATAGCTGTACATATTCTCAATGCGGCTAACCATATTCCGCACATTGATCAGGATCTTTTTCAGGACGAGGTTATTTTCAATCTGATCAATCCTGACTTTCAAGTCTTCAAGTTGTTGCTTGAAATCCTGTACAGGTCTGGGCCTTTCATTCGCATTTATATCGAACCCCATATTCTCCAGCTCCCTGGCCAGGTTAAAAATGATCTTGTTGAAGTCCTTTAAGATACCGGTAGAGGCATAGTTGTTACGTATGGTTGTGTAGTCGTAGTGAGTCGCCATCGTCTGCTCAAACAGATCAATAATGTCAATAAACACCAGCGTAAGTACTCTTGCTGTATTTGTCGGATCCTTCAGGAACATCTTATTTTTAAAGATGATCTCCCTGACATTATCCTGCTGCTGATGAACGATGATTTGCTGGTCGATCAGCTTTTTGTAAGTATCATCAAAATCTGCCTTCTCATCATAAAAAAGCGCCTTCAATTTGACATATTCAGCAACTTGCTCAATGCACTCGGCGATGGCATGTTGAGCGATGCGGTAGGGCCGAAACTGCGAGACAGCCAAACTGAGTCCCATATACCAGATCCCGCCGGCCAGCAGAAAACCGGTGTACTCAAAGATGGTTTTGACAGTGAAGTCCTGGTCAATGTTGATGATCATGATCAGTAATACCGCCGTCCCTATAGCCGATGCACGGTTCCCAAAGATGTTGAACATCGAAAAGAAAAAGCATAAGAAGAAAACCTCAGCTACAATAAGTAAGGGGTAATCATTTATAAGTCCTGTTAACAGGGACACGATCACCATAAAAAGTATGCAAAACAGCATACCATTTCTCTTATGGATCACAGGACCGGGATTATCAGGAATACTGGTGGTAATAGCTCCCATAGATACGGCGATCCCCGTTTCCAGATGTCCTAGCTGTGAAAGCAGGAGAGGAGGAAGTAAAACTCCGAAGGAAATTCTGAGGCCGTCTGCAAAATACTGGCTGTAAATAAAATTCTTTATTTCGCGGGTTTGCTTCATAGAATATTTTGTGCCTAGCTAAGTTAAAGAATGTAATCGTCATAGGCTCTGTACTCGGATCTTTGTTTTTATAATTTCTAGATATTGCTAATATAATTAGTAATTTTACTCTATGTCCGAACGTGTTAGAGAAAAGTTGAGAATACTGGCTGATGCAGCTAAGTATGATGTATCATGTGCTTCAAGCGGGAGCACGCGAAAAAATACAAACAAAGGATTGGGGGATACAGGAAGCGGCATCTGTCATACCTACACCTCTGACGGTCGATGCGTATCTCTGCTAAAAATATTACTAACCAATTTTTGTATTTACGACTGCGCTTATTGTGTTACAAGGAAGAGTAACGATATTGAGCGGACAGCCTTCACCGTAAAGGAAGTAGTCGACCTGACCATCAACTTCTATAGGAGGAACTACATTGAAGGGCTTTTCTTAAGCTCCGGAATTTTTAAAAATGCAGATTATACGATGGAGAGACTGGTGCGCGTGGCAAAAGAGCTGAGGCAACAACACAAGTTCAATGGGTATATCCATCTGAAGACAATTCCCGGGGCCAGTGATGAGCTTATGAAGGAGGCAGGTCTGTATGCCGACAGGTTGAGTGTGAATATTGAAATACCTACTGAGAGCGGACTTAAGCTTTTGGCTCCCGACAAAGATCGTCAGGACATGATTCGGCCAATGAACTATCTCAAGAATGAAATCATTCAAAACAAGGAGGAGCGAAAGCTATTTCGGAAGTCGCCCTTATTTGTTCCCGCAGGGCAGAGCTCTCAAATGATCATCGGAGCTACCAAAGAAACGGACAAGGATATTATGTATACTGCTGATAGCATGTATCGCAACTTTAGTCTCAAAAGAGTCTACTATTCCGGATATGTTCCTATCAGTAACGATAGTCGTCTGCCTATGTTGAACACGGCAGTTCCAATGGTCCGGGAGAACCGCCTTTACCAGGCAGACTGGCTTATGCGTTTCTATGGCTTCAACGTACGGGAGCTTCTTAACCCGGCGACGCCACATCTGGATCTCGATATCGATCCTAAACTAGGCTGGGCGCTAAGGAACCTCGACAAGTTTCCGATAGATATCAACAAGGCAGACCTCCAGCTCATTCTGCGGGTTCCCGGTATCGGTGTTCAGTCCGCCCAAAAGATTGTCTCCGCCCGTACCTATCAACGTTTGAATTGGGATCATCTTAGGAAGCTTGGTGTTGCCCTTAATCGCGCACGATATTTTATCACCTGTAGCAGTCGGGAGTTTGAGCGTCGAAATCTCTCCGCCACCCAGATCAAGCAGTACATCTTGTCAACATCGGCTAGTAAATATCTTAAAAGTCAGCCAGCACAACTTGAATTGTTTACATGACGGTGTTAGTGTTTGATGGCAGCTGGCACGGTCTGCTATGCTGTATTTTCGATGTCTACGAATATAAATTGGGAGCTGTTTCTGTGAGTGCTCATGCCCATAATCAGGCAGACGCTTTTAGCTCGGAAAGAACCGTCTATACAGATCCGGAGCATGCAGCGCGTGTATCTAAAGGTTTAGCCGGGAAGCTTTCTGCTAAAGCGATAGGCGACTTGTATGGCTGCTTTCTTTCTGAGCTGCCCGAGACTCATTCTCTCATCGTCCGCTACGCCCGGGCAGTTTTCTCAGCTGGCCTATCCGAAAATGCCTATGGAAATGCCGATGTTTTGAAAGTCACGCAGATCGCTAAAATGGTGAGTCGGGAGAGGCACCGGATGAAAGCGTTCATACGTTTTCAGCTTGCATCAGATAATATTTATTTCGCAGAGATTGAGCCCGACTTCAACGTCATCCCTTTAATTGCCGGACACTTCAAAAGGCGTTATACCGATCAGAAATGGATCATCTATGACAAAAAAAGAAAGTATGGGATTTATTACGATCTGCAGAAAGTAGAGGAGGTACAGTTCACCTTCAGTGAAGGGAAAGCGAACCCCAATGCCTTCGCAGAATCAGAAGCGTTATATCAAAATATGTGGAAAGACTATTTCAAACACGTTTCTATCGACTCGCGTAAAAATACCGCCTTGCATTTGCGTCATGTTCCTAAAAGATATTGGAAGCACCTGATTGAGAAGCAGGTTTACTGAGTTTGCTCCGGCTCATCCTTGTCTTTCTTCTTTTTCTTAAATATGCCGATTCCTTTTTTAAATATCCGCTTGAAAAAGCTTTCTTTCTTCACCGGCTCTTCAATGATTTCATCCTCAACGAAAAGCGGACAGTTGAGTCGCGCCGTAACCTCTGCGCCCAGCGGTCTGAACTTGCTATAACGGTAAAAAGAGAACTGAGACTTAGACACGAGGCTTTTCATGAAGGTTGCCCAAACAGGCAGAGCCGTGTTAGCACCCTGACCAAGCTTCAGTGATCTGAATCGAACCAAGGGGTTTTCAGCTCCAACCCAAACGCCCGTTACCAGTTTCGGCGTAATCCCTATGAACCATCCGTCTGCCTGATTTTGCGTTGTACCAGTCTTACCGGCCATATCCATACTCAGGCCAAAGTCGGTCTTTAGCCGGGAGGCACTACCCGCATCAACCACACCCCTCATCATCTCCAGCATCGTCGCTGCATTTCGGACAGAGATGACCTGTTTACCTTCTGATTCCTTCGCCGCATGAATCACTTTGCCGTCCCGATCCTTGATCTGCGTAATAGAAACCGGCTTCACAAGACGACCCGTATTAGCAAAAACAGTATAAGCCCCTACCAGCTCTAAGAGCGACAGGCTTGCTGCTCCTAATGAGATGGAAGGAACCGTTGGGATTTCACTTGTAATGCCCATCCGATGTGCCAGAGAGATAGTCTGAGAAATCCCCGTTTGCATCATCAGTTGTGCGGAAACAGTATTCACCGAATAAGCGAGGGCCCCCTTCATGGAGTATTTTCCTGTATAACGACCATCCGAATTTTGAGGCGACCAGTTCTCAAACTGCGGATAAGTCACACGTTTATTTTCAATAAGCATGCATGGATCTATTCCCTTCTCCAACGCTGCCGTATATAAGATCGGTTTGAAAGTGGAACCAACCTGCCGCCTGGACAAGATATGATCATATTTAAATACCTGGTGGTGAATACCGCCAACCCAGGCTTTCACGTGTCCAGTTGCCGGTTCAATGGAGATCAGACCAGTGTTCAGGATTTTCTGATAGTATCTAATAGAGTCGAGGGGACTCATGGTAACCTGCTTGTTTCCTTCCCAGGCAAAGAGCGTCATGGGTCGCTTTTTATTGAAAGTCTCACGGATCACCTCTTCCGATTTACCGGCTTCCTTCAGGAGGGTATACCGGTCTGACTTCTGCATAGCTGAGCTTATCACCGAGGTATTGTTGCCCCATGGCGACTGGTTCCGCCAGTGACTATCAAATATTCGCTGAAGTTTAGTCATTTGCGTCCGAACCGCGCGCTCTGCTTCCAGTTGTATGCGCGAGTCTATCGTTGTATAGATCTTCAGTCCGTCAGTATACAGATCGTAAGGTTTTTCGTCCTCATCAAGATGCGTCTCCGCCCATTTAAGAAGTTCCTTTCGTAAATATTCTCGCAAATATGGAGCTATTCCCTGTCCGGCCCTGTTTTTATTATAACTAAGAATAAGCGGCCTCAATCTGATCGAATCCGCTTCATGAGCGGTAATGTAACCTTCCCGAAGCATCTGCCCTATAACCACATTCCGTCGTTCCAGCGAGCGCTGTGGATACCTCGCCGGGTTATATGTGGTATTTGCTTTAAGCATGCCGATTAAAACAGCCGCTTCCTCCATCTTCAAATCGCTGGACGCCTTATTAAAGAACACCCTTGATGCCCGCTCAATTCCATAGATATTACCACCCATCGGCACTGTATTGAGGTACAGTGCGATGATCTCCTCCTTACTGTACACTGCTTCCAGCCGTATCGCCGTGATCATCTCACGAACTTTGTTGATAGGTGTGCTCAAAAACTTGTGCGATTGTCTCGGAAACAAGTTCTTTGCCAGCTGCTGACTTAAAGTACTTCCGCCTCCTGAACTTTCGTCCTGCAGCAGGATGGTCTTAACAATAACCCGTAATAATCCCCGCATATCAACACCCTTATGCTCATAAAAGCGCGCGTCTTCCGTTGCCACCAGCGCCTTAACTATAAAAGGAGAAATAGATTGGTACTTTACATTGGTACGATCCTGAATGAAGTACCGGCCTATTAATACGCTGTCTGCCGTATAGATCTCTGAGGCGCTGTTATTCTGAAGCGATTTAAGTGTTTTTTTTGTCGGGACTTCCCCAAAAAAACCAAAATAGATGCACAAGTAGAATACAAAGCTGGCCGCAATAAGGGCCAGCACAATCTTAATAAATATCCGGAGTGCGAAGGAGGTAGAAGGACGCATCATAGATGCAAATATCAGACTTCCAGAACAAAGAAAGGAAATTCATATCCTATACGTGACAAAATTGGTTTTGCGACATTATAAACGGGCACTCCACCTGAAGTCTCACCTTTAAGCTGACCCACATGCGCATGGCCATGGAAGGCAGCCACAACGTTTCGTCTGGTAAGGGGCTCCGCTAACCGGGATGAACCAAGAAAAGGAAATATTTGCTCCGGTTCTCCTTTCACTGTTTCCTTGATCGGAGAGTAATGAAGCAGCACAATCTTCTTGATACTTTCATGCTCCTGATCCAGCCTCGCCAGAGCTCTGTCCAGATGCAAAGCCTCGTCCACAGCCTCCTGCACAAACGCCTTCATGGCGCCCTCTCCAAACATAGAAAGCATGTGTCCGTCAAACCCACCTCCAAAGCCCTTGACACCTGCAAAACCAACCCCCTCAACAACAACCGCTTCTCCGTCAAGGATGGTCATATTGTTATTTTGAAGTATTTGCCGGATCAGCTTATGCCTGCCTTTTTCATAATCGTGGTTACCAAGTACGCCAATAACAGGAATGGTGCACGATTTTAGCTCCTGAGCTAAAACTTCTGCCTCACCTTCATCACCGGTATCTGTCAGATCGCCGCAAATGAGTAGTACATCTGCCTGGCGGGATACCTCTTTAAAATATTCAGACCACTTGCCCTTGTCAGACTCCCTGATATGGACATCACCTACAGCTGCTATACGTACTTTTTTATTTTCGTTCTCCATTCTAAACAGTTTTAATAGTACACACTTTATAATCCCATTCTTTAATATCGATCTTATATTGCGTCTGATCGATTATCGGTCCCCTGCAAACTTTCTCTAGTGATGCAGGAATATCATATTGCTCCTTGGCCCGTTCCATTAGCTCGTCGAACAGCCACTTAGGGATGATATCGTAATAATCTGAAGGATAAACAAACTGGAAAATAAGGATCTGAGACAACAGCAGGTGCCAGTGTTGATCCAAACGAAAAAGAAGCCTTTTCCAGTCAAGATGCTTTCCATATTTCAACAGCGTATGATTAATATCTGCGCTGTCATGCCTCTCACGGTTCTGGACGTAGATCTTACACCAGATAAGCTCTTCAGCAGGCAAGAACTTCACTGGAATGCCCTCAAATTCCCCACTCGGCGCATGCTGATACCAAGTATCGTCAACCGTACAAATATTGTTTACCGTATCGAATATAATATCTATAAAAAAATCGCCCTTATAAACCTTCGCCAACCATCTGATATCGGTTAGTTCAGTCTCATAACCATTGTCGGCAAAATGTTTGAGAATTCTGGTGTACTCACTCGGTTTGCAGAAAATATCCAGGTCTTTTGTATCTCTGAATATTCCGGTGTAGTTAAACATGGCGAAGGCCCCGCCAAGCATGTAATTAGCGCCGCTGCTGTTCAATATCTCAAGAGCTTCTCTGTATATCTTGTTTGATTCAGTCTTCTGTTCCTCGGTTTCGATCATAAAATAAGCGCTATAAATGCAGTAACTATAACCCTCTATGCGGTTATAATGTTTGAATCGCAGATAATCGATCTGTCATGGATATGATTATCTTTGATGCTGGTATTAAACAAATACATGAAAGACTTTTCTAAATATTACATCATACCTGCCTCTCCGGAGGAGGTCTATACGGCACTTACAAACCCTGTAACCATCCATCTCTGGAGTGGAGAAGAGGCGGAGATGTCTACAGAACCGGGTTCTGAATTCTCTCTATGGGAAGGTAGCATTGTAGGGAAGAACCTGGAGTTTGAGCCCGGAAGGAAGATTGTACAACAGTGGTACTTCGGCGATCAGCCGGAAGAGTCTATCGTAACCATCAAGCTCCACCCTCACAAACACGGGACTTCCGTTGAGTTGAAGCACACTAATATATCAGACGAAGCGTATGATGATATTGTAGAAGGATGGAATGAGGTGTATTTTCAGTCATTGGAAGAGTTCTACAGCGAATAACAGCAAATGACCATACCCGTTGTCTGCGCCCTGATAGTGAATGATGATGGAAGGGTGCTTGCAGCACGCAGAAGCTCTTCTATGGATCTGCCTGGTAAGTGGGAATTTCCGGGCGGAAAGGTTGAGCCCGGTGAAACACTTCAGGAGGCGCTCATCAGGGAGATAAAGGAGGAGTTAGGTATTGTAGTCGGGATATCTGATACAATGTCCGCTCATGTTCATCACTATAAAGAGAAGAGCATTCAGCTCATTCCATTCGTTTGTTCGGTATTGTCTGGAGAGATAATCCTAAGAGAGCACCAGTCATGGAACTGGTTTCATCGCGACGAACTGGAACAGCTCGACTGGGCAGAAGCAGATATTCCTGTTCTGAAGGAATATCTGCGATAGTGTCGTTAAAACCTGTGGCTGCAACTCGCAACTGCTGATCGGCGTCTTTACTTTCTTAATTCCAGGACCTGAACGCCATCAGATCCGTCTGTAGATTTCAAAATCTGCAGCTTACGGGAGTTTTCAATCTGTATCCAGGTTTTATTAAACTCGTCATCTGCCCCGTGTATAGTAACATAGTTGTCAAAAATGTTCCATTTAAAGGATGTAAGACTCTCCACCTTGTTGTTCAGAATCGAATACTTAACTTCCTTTTCACCGGTTTTATTACTCTTAAACTTCATTGTACCGATATTGGTAACCGTCACCTCATTCTTACCCCCAGGTACTATCCGTTGGTATTTCGCAATATCCCAGGTACCCACAATCTTTTCAGAACAAGAGGAAAGTGAAACAAGGAAAACGGCTAAACTCAGATAGGAAATGTTTTTCATATGTATAAATTTTGGTCAATAATACGCATCTCGGTATTACTATCACCGAACAACACAATCAGATGATTGTTTTTCTCCCTCTGACGTACAGGTAAGAGCCGGAAGGAAAAATTACTTAGTATCTCCACTATATCAATATCTTTGGCAATAAGCGTTGCATAATATGTCTGAACATCATCACCACAACCATTGCCATCACGGCGCTGGAAGTCAAGACAATATATTTGGTTCAAAGATGGAACTCCGGTTCAGTATCCTTGCCGGATCATTTCTTCTTCTCGGGTTTTTACTTTCATTTATTCCGGACATTAGTACCTGGGTGCCCCTCATAGTTTATATTGCATCTTTCTTCTTCGGAGGATTTTATGCGCTGAAAGAAGCGGCGGGCAGTTTAGTAAAAGGACGCTTCGACATCGACTTCCTGATGCTCGCTGCAGCTTTAGGAGCTGCCTCTCTTGGTGAATGGGCAGAAGGAGCACTGCTGCTTTTCCTGTTTAGTCTCGGACATGCGCTGGAGCATTCAGCAATGGATAAAGCCAGAAGATCCATCTCCGCACTGTCTGAACTGAGTCCTAAAACGGCCTTTGTCAAAAGAGCACAGGGAGTTGAAGAAGTCATGATTGAAGCGCTTAGGCTCGACGATATCGTAATTGTCAAACCCGACTCAAAGATCCCGGCTGATGGCGTGGTTATAAAAGGGAGCGGAGCTGTTAACCAGTCACCTATTACCGGTGAAAGCATTCCCGTAGATAAAGAGCCACTTGATGCTGTCAAAGATAATCCCATAAATATCAATGATATCAGTGCCGAAAACCGGGTGTTCGCCGGTACCATAAACGGAAGCGCAGAGCTTCATATCAGAGTTCTTAAATTAGCTGCAGATTCTACTCTTTCCCGTCTGATCAAACTTGTCAGCGATACCAAAGCGAAAAAGTCAAGAACCCAGCGCTTCACAGACGAGGTGCAGATACATTACGTGCCTGCCGTCATTGCGTTGGTCGCAATCCTTCTTTGTGCCTTTCTGTTCATCGATGAAACCTTCAGCGACAGCTTTTACCGGGCAATGGCCGTGCTCGTTGCCGCAAGTCCCTGTGCCCTCGCAATCTCTACTCCTAGTGCGGTACTTAGTGCAATTGCCCGGGGAGCCCGGGGCGGCGTGCTGTTTAAGGGTGGCGGTCCATTGGAAGAACTCGGTGGTCTCAGAGCAATTGCTTTCGACAAAACGGGAACTCTTACCGAAGGCAAACCACAACTGACATCTGTAATAGCATTAAACGGGACCCCAAAAGATGAAGTATTGCTGCTTGCTGCCACCGTTGAACGTCACAGCGACCATCCCGTAGCAGCAGCTATCGTAAGGGCAGCCGATGGCCTGTCTGCTCTACAATATAATACGGTTAGCAACGTTGTGTCGATTTCCGGACATGGCATCAGTGCCGTCGTGAATGGTTCAACCGTTCTTATCGGCAATATTGCCTTTTTTAAAGATCTTGCCGAAGATGTTCGACAGCTTGCTTTGACCAAAGAAAGCGAGGGTAACACAACAATACTCGTCAAGCTAAACGATCAGCCAATGGGGATCATTACTGTTATGGATACACCTCGTCCCGAGGCATCCGAAACGATAACTCGCTTAAAAAAGTTAGGAATCAAACGAATGGTCATACTCAGCGGCGATAATCAACAGGTAGCAGAGTCGGTGGCCAGTCAGGTAGGCATGAGCGAGGCTTGGGGTGGCTTATTGCCGGAACAAAAGCTCGACTCTATAGCCGCATTGCTAAAGCGCGAGGAGCGTGTCGCCATGGTGGGTGATGGGGTGAACGATGCACCGGCGATGGCAAAGAGTAGTGTCGGTATCGCGATGGGCGCCGCGGGGTCTGATGTTGCACTTGAAACAGCGGACGTAGCACTGATGAGCGACAAGCTCAGCAGCCTGCCATTCGCCATAGGCCTCAGCAGACAGTCTCACCGCATCATCAAACAAAACTTATGTATCAGCCTGGGTATGGTAGCCATCCTGGTACCTTTAACTATACTTGATGTTGCAAGTATAGGCGTCGCCGTTGTCGGTCATGAAGGGTCAACCCTTCTCGTTGTATTTAACGCACTGCGTCTGCTTACCTATCAGTATAAGGGTTAGACTGCATTGAAATATTAAAAAGAAGTTACCCGGAAACATACTTTCCTCCAGGCAGCTTATTGATCAGGAAGACCACAAGTCCCGATACCGCCAGACAAATGATAACCGTAAGCGGTATGCCAATTAATGGATAGCTGCTCAGCCAGGGAAACTTCACCTGACTAAGTACCAATACATGGACCAGATAGATCCCGTAACTATACCTGTTAATAAAAGAGCCAGCCTTGTTAGACGGTCGCCAGTCAAAACTTCTGAAGAGCATAAACACACCTACCGAAAAGATCAGGATATTTGGACTGGCATAGCCATACAGCGCTGCATTGAATTCTTTGTCATGCTCTGAAATCCAGAAAGTTCCAACCGTAGTAATCACTAAACCCATCACAGTCAACATCAGTGAAGCCGGCCGTACGTTCTGCTTAAGATCTTTCTTCCCAAGATAGTATCCTAAAGGCAGATACCCCAGATAACGTAGTACGTCTGGAACCTTAAAAGCCCCCGTCAAGATATCCATGCTAAAAACAAGCAAAAACCAGAGTCCCGTAAAGCCCAGAAGCGAATTATCAGAAGCACTTCTGATAAAACCCCCGATAAAGGGAATAAGAATATATAGCCCCATGATCATATAGATATACCAAAAATGATAGGATATGCTATCTCCAGCCAGCTGTCCCCAAAAGAAGCTGAGATATTCAGGTATCGACATCTGCCAGAGCTGACCGGTCTTGACCGCAAGTTGTAACAGGCTGTAAGTAAGGCTCCAGAAGAGAAAAGGAAAGACGATTCTCAGGAACCGTTTCCGAAAGAATTCAGCAGGCGGACTATAGCTCCGTAGAAGCAGCGCACCCGAAAGCATCACAAACACCGGGACACAAAACCGGGCCAGACAATCAAGAATGTTTGCTGTCCACCAGGTGGATTGAGATATTTGTCCGAACAGCGGTGGTATCGAAGCAGATGCATGAACAGCAATTACGCCAACCGTGGCGGCTATGCGAAGGTTATCCGCCCAGACAAATTTTTTCTTTTCTTCCATTAAATCTATCTCATACCAGTGTGGAGTCTTGTGGCTCCACACCAACACAAAATATTATGCAGTTGCCAGTTTGCTCACGTTGCGGTAAACAAACTCATTATAAATATGTCTCCTTGCGAAACGACCTGGAGAGTCAGCATTGATCAACTTGGTATAAACAGCCTTTGGTACATCAAAATATTCATAAGCACTGCCATCAGCAAATGTGATCTTCAGTGTTTGCGCTTTATATTCAAAATCAGCAATACCACTTGTACCGGTAGTAGTAGCATATTCTTCTTTGTTTGCAAGTCGTGTCTCTGGTGCTATGCTAACCAGAAAGTGATATGCCTCAATGATTTCCTTGCTTTTTGCTTCCGCCTGTAACTGCTCTTCCGGGTTGTCCTGAAATTTATCAGGATGACAATCCTTCATAAAATTACGATAAACCGTTTTCAAATCTTTTAACTCAGTACTCTCATTAACTCCTAAGAGCTTTCTAAAATCTACAATCTTCTTCATGAATGTTTTTGGTGATTATTGCCTTTGAAGAAAACAGGCAAACGAGATGCGATATGCTTAATTTTCAAGGAATAAGGCGCAAAGGTAAGAAAATTTCTCATATCAGGCGTTGGCGATCAGGAAATGTTTTACTTTGTAAGGTCTGAGATAACTATCCGTCGATGAAAAAGAAAACTTATATCCATCTGCTAGCGGTGCTAGCAGTGATAATGTCACTAAACGCCTGTTATCTGCAGAAGCCATCAGACACCGCCTCAGCTCGAATACCTGAGGGACGACAATCTCTGGTATACGTATCAAATGCCGACAGTAAAGAAATTTATGTCATGAAGCTCGATACCAGTAGTGGAAGCTTGAAACTTCTTGATAAAGAGTCTGTTATAGGCACTGTGATGCCCCTGGCGGTCAGTCCCGATCGCCGTTACTTGTATGCCTCACTCAGATCAGAACCTTACTCCGTTACCACCTTCAAAATAGATCCGGATAAGGGTATGATCAGCCCTTTACAAACCGTCCAACTGCCAGATAATATGGCTTACCTCTCACTCGACCAAACCGGCCGATTCCTTTTCGGTGCTTCCTATTCCGGCAACAAAATTTCTGTGAATGCAATCGGGCCCGATGGAACTGTCGACTCTGTGCCTCGGCAAGTACTTCAGACAGGGAAAAACGCTCATGCCATCATAACTGACCGTAATAACAAGTTTGTTTACGTAACGAACCTGGGCGATGACCAAATACTGCATTATACATTTAATGCTCACACAGGGATGCTTCGTCCGAACAATTCGCCCATGGTTAAAACAGCAGAAGGAGCCGGTCCCCGCCATATCGTCGCTCATCCGACAGGCCGGTATTGGTTCGGTATAAATGAACTGAACGGGACTGTGACTACATACCAGGCCCATCGTTTGGGGACACTGACTATGAAGTCTTCAATAACGCTGATGCCTTCCTATGAAACGGGCAAGCCCTCTGCAGCAGATATACACCTTCATCCCAATGGACAATTTCTTTATACAACCGAGCGTACATCAAATACGATCTGCGCTTTTAATGTAGATCAGAGAACAGGAAGCTTATCGCTTATCGGGCATTATCCCACCGAAAAGCAGCCGAGAAGTTTCCAAATTGATCCTAAGGGAAAGTTTCTTATCGCAGCGGGACAGCAATCACACCGTCTGAGTATCTACCAAATCAACCAGAATACCGGAGAGTTGACCAAAATTTCCGAAGCACCGGCAGGTAAGAATCCGAATTGGATAGAGATCATACAATTACCTTAACCGTATAACATTCCTGGAACAAAGCCATTTAATTTCAGTTTAGAAGCTACAATCAATAACTTTACAGCACACGAATCCTGTGGAAGATATTTGTGACGCTTCATCACCATTAAACAACAAACTATATTTTGATGAGAAATATTTACTTTTTACTGGCTGTTTTATTGCTCTCCAGCGCTTGCTACGACAAAAAGAAAGAAGATTCTTTAAGACGAAAAGAAATTGAGCTTTCTCAAAAGGAGCAGGAGCTCCTGCTGAAAGAGAAAACACTCCAGATAAAGGAACAGGAATTGTCAGAGCGTGTAAAGCAGCTTGATACCAGTAGTGTAAACCCGGCCGATACGGCCTTATACAATGAAGTTCTTGTTGGTAACTGGGCGGTTAAGATGATATGTACCGAAACAAGCTGTCCGGGCTCGGCGATCGGCGATACCAAAAACGAGCAATGGGAAATAGGCTATCAAAATGATGTATTAATTGCTAAAGCAACGGTAAGGGGAAAACTTGTTCGCGTTTACTCTGGTATTTCCACGGCCAGGGGGATAGAGCTGGTAGCCAGGCCAAGCGAAGAACAGGCGGATGCATCTACGCGAATGGTCGTCAGGATGCAGTTAAATTCAAACGGAAAGCTGACAGGCATCCGTGAAATACTGCGTGCCGGCGATTGCAGAATTGTTTATGCACTGGAGTTGTCCAAATAGTTCAACCCTTTAAGAGATGCTTATGTTGATGGTTATATTATCCAACCTTGAATTTACATTACCTCTGAGAAATCCGGTTATGATTTTCTCACTGGTACTGTTCATTATACTTTTTGCCCCTATACTGTTTAATAAGATCAAAGTACCACATATAATCGGTTTGATCGTTGCCGGTGTGATAGTTGGCCCTTACGGACTAAATCTCCTCACCAGAGATAGTAGCATAGTGTTGTTCGGTACCGTAGGGCTTTTATATATCATGTTTCTCGCCGGACTTGAGATAGACTTGAGTGAGTTTAAAAAGAACAGGAATAAGATCATTGTATTCGGACTTACCACTTTCCTTCTTCCGCTTGTGGTCGGTTCGCTTGCCAGCTATTACGTCCTTGGATACGGCTTCCTGTCTTCTGTGCTTCTTGCGAGTATGTTTTCTACCCATACCTTGATTGCCTATCCAATAGCGAGCCGTTACGGAATATCAAAAAACAGGGCGGTTACCCTTACCATAGGTGGTACAATGATTACCGATATCCTCGCTTTATTGATCCTGGCTGCCATAGCAGGTATGTCCAAAGGCGAAGTAACATCCTCATTCTGGGTGCAGCTCGGAGGCTCGTGTATCGTATTTGTCTGCGTTGTTTTCTTTCTTTTCCCACCGATGATCCGGTGGTTCTTCAAGAAATTCGAAGACAGCGTGTCCCAGTATATATTTGTCCTGGCCATCGTATTCCTGGCTTCTTTTTTAGCTGAAGCAGCAGGTATTGAAGCGATTATAGGTGCCTTTTTCTCAGGACTCGTCCTTAATAAATTTGTTCCACATTCTTCGCCATTGATGAACAGGATCGATTTTGTAGGAAATGCGTTGTTTATTCCCTTTTTTCTGATCGGTGTCGGGATGCTTGTTGATATTACTGTCCTCTTCAAAGGAGTAGGTGCCCTGAAAGTTGCCGGTGTTATTGTATTGGTAGCTGTATTAACGAAATTCCTGGCTGCCTGGATAACACAAAAAATATTCAAGCTTTCTGCGGCAGAAGGTAAAATGATCTTTGGCTTGAGTACTTCTCACGCCGCTGCCACACTTGCCATCATATTGGTGGGTTACAACATTATCGTGGGCGAAACAGCCACAGGCGAGCCTATCCGTTTGTTGAATGAGGATGTTCTGAACGGAACAATTATACTGATCCTGGTCAGCTGTGCTGTCAGTTCATTCGTCGTTGAAAAGGCGTCACAGACCCTCGCACTTGAAGAAGAAAGCCTGGACCAGACTGTAGAAAACCCGGATGAAAAGATAATGATCTCCCTGGCATACCCTGAAACGGTGCAGGATCTGGTCGATATGGGACTCATTCTCAAGCCCCGGAAAAGTGATATTCCGGTGTATGCGCTGCATATCGTCAGTGACGAAAATACATCCGGAAGCAATCAGGTGGCAGGAAAGAAAATGATGGATAAGGCGATCAGTCACGCTGCGGCTTCCGAAAATACGCTGCTTCCTCTTACCCGATATGACATAAACGTCAGCAATGCTATTACCTATACCATTAAGGAACACGGTATCACTGATGTGTTAATAGGACTTCACCGAAACAGCAGTCAGCTTCAGTTCCTTGGACCTGTAGCCGGAAATATCCTCCAACGGATCAACGAAACGGTTTATATCTATAAGCCCCTTCAGCCCGTCAATACACTGAACAGGATAGTTGCTGCTGTTCCTCCAAAGGCGGAGCTCGAACCTGGGTTTATTCACTGGATCGGCAAAATATATAACATCGCCAGGGAGGCAGCACTGCCGCTGGTGTTCTATGCAAATGACGATACGATCGAGGCTATTCAGACAGTAGATCAAAGCCGGAAGACCATGATCGTGAAAACATTCAACACTTTCCAGAACTGGGAAGACTTCCTGATCCTCAGCAGAGAGCTGAAACAAAACGACCTGTTCCTGATCATCTCGTCCCGGAAAGGACACATATCCTATAGCAGAGAGCTTGATAAGCTGCCCTATTATCTGCATCAGTATTTCAACAGTTTCAGTCTTCTGATGATATTTCCGAAGCAGCTTGAAAGTGGTATCAATATGAGGGATATAGAGCAGACCGATGGCAATTTGATTGAAGTCATTGCTGATAAGATCGGAACGGTAAGCAGAGCTGGCTCATTCCTGAAAAGGATGCTTCGCGGAAGGTAGCTGCACAATTTTTTACATTTTCAGAGCATGAGTTTACGCAAAAAAACTCATATTTCTCGTCGTGCACCCGTCATATTTCCCGCTATTGAAATTACTTATTAACAGGATGTCGATAACTATTCGCTTGCAATGAGGAACGATATCGCAATTTTGTGACCCTGCTTAAAAACGATGGAAGATTTGCCTTTCATCACTTAAGCAGGCAATACACAAAAATTAAATTATCAAACATCTCTGGCAATGAAGAAAATCATCAAATTCGAAAAGGAAGACTGCGCTCCATGCAACATGGTATCTGAATATTTGGACCTGAAAGGCATCCATTATGAAACGGTCAATCCATTTGATCATCCCGAAATTGCTATGAAGTATAAGGTGCGTTCTGTCCCAACTGTTATTGTTGAGCACCAGGACCAGATCCTGCACCGTGTCATCGGATTTAAGCCTGAAGAACTTCAAAAAGCGCTCGCGGTTTAAAAACATGTGGATTTATTACGACACCAAAACCGGAAATGTCGAACGGTTTATGGAGAAGGTTAAGGAACTGCGGAACTGGCACCTTCAACGAATAAGTCCCGGTCTGCAAGCGGAGCATCCCGGGCACCTGGTCACCTTCACAACCCGTATAGGGCAAGTGCCCGAAACCACGATGCAGTTCATGCAGCAGTATGCGGCCTGTATCAAAACGGTATCTTCCAGCGGAAACCGAAACTGGGGGCAAAACTTTGCCCGCGCAGCAGATCAGGTTTCATCGCACTACCGTATCCCGGTGTCGATGAAGTTCGAGCTCTCGGGGACAAAGAAGGATGTAGCTAATTTTATTGAAATTTTAGAACAATATACATGATTGCAAAAAAGTGGATCTTACTGAATAACGAGATCATGAGAAAGCAGGACGACGAGTACAGCCTGCATAAAGACAAAGAAGCAGTAAGATCTTATTTCCTCGATTACGTCAACAAGAACACTGTGTTCTTCTACACCCTGAAGGAGAAGATTGACTATCTGATTGAGAACGACTATTATATCGATTTCTATCAATGGTACACCTTTGAGGAAATGAAGCAGGTGTATGATATGGTATATGCACGTAAGTTCAGGTTCCCATCTTTCATGAGCGCCTTCAAGTTCTTCCAGAGCTATGCGCTCCGCGATGATTCAGGTGAAAAGTTCCTGGAACGTTACGAAGACCGGGTTGTAGCCGTTGCCCTGTTCCTATCCAGAGGAAACCTTGAAGAAGCGATGGCGCAAGCCCTGATCCTGATCAACCAGGAGTATCAGCCTGCAACTCCCACCTTCCTCAATGCCGGAAAGAAGCGGTCGGGTGAACTCGTATCGTGCTTTCTTGACGAGGTAGGAGATAACCTGAACGGTATCGGCTATGCTATTGATTCAGCCATGAAGCTTTCATCCATCGGCGGCGGCGTATCATTCAACATGTCTAAAGTGCGTGGCCGTGGCGAATCGATCAAAGGCGTAGAAAACCGCTCAAGCGGAGTCTTGCCGGTAATGAAGATCATGGAGGATACTTTCTCGTACGCTAACCAGCTTGGGCAGCGTGCAGGGGCAGGGGCAGTCTACTTAAATATTTTCCACACCGATATCGAAGAATTTCTTGATTGTAAAAAGATCAACGTGGATGAAAAAGTTCGCATTAAATCCTTGTCTATCGGTGTTATCGTTCCTGATAAGTTCATGGAACTGGCAGAAAAGGACGAGGCATGTTACCTGTTCTATCCCCATACGGTGAAGCTGGAGTATGGTCAATATCTGGATGAAATGGATATGGACCAGATGTATGAAGAGCTGATCACGAACCCGAATGTCAAAAAGAAAAAGATCAACGCACGCCATCTGTTGGTCAAGATTGCGCAGACCCAGAAAGAAAGCGGATATCCATATATATTTTATAAAGGCAATGCGAACCGCGGACATGCCCTGAACGGCCTCGGCAGCGTAAAGTTCTCGAACCTCTGCACGGAGATCATGCAGGTGTCAGAAGTTTCTGATATCGAAAGCTACGGCAAAGAAGATACCATCCGCTACGGTATCTCCTGTAACCTGGGTTCCCTGAACATCGTGACGGTAATGGACAACAAACGCGTGAAGGAAGCCGTTAAAACAGCCATGACATCGCTGACCGTGGTGTCAGACATCACCAATATCGAAATGGTTCCTTCCATCCGAAAAGCGAATGAAGAGCTTCACAGCGTTGGTCTCGGAGCAATGAACCTGCATGCCTTCCTCGCCCGAAACTTCATTATGTATGAGAGCGATGATGCGCTTGATTTCTGTAATGTCTTTTTCATGATGGTAAACTTTTACTCCATCGAGCGTTCTATGGAGATCGCCAAAGAGCGAAAGAAAACGTTTAAAGGATTTGAGTCATCTGACTATGCATCAGGTGTCTATTTCGACTCTTATATCCGTGATGATATCAAGCCCAAAAGCGAAAAAGTATCAAGGCTGTTTGAAGGTATAGAAATCCCCGGCCAGGAAGATTGGGGAAGACTTAAGGCACAGGTAGCGGAGCACGGCATATACCATGCTTACAGGATGGCTATCGCTCCCAATCAGTCAACTTCATATATTATGAACTCTACCGCTTCCGTAATGCCGGTTGTAGATGTAATCGAAGTTCGGGAATACGGTGACAGTACCACCTATTACCCGATGCCGTACCTGACAAACGATAACTACTTCTTCTACAAATCCGCATATGATATGGATCAGAAGAAAGTCCTCCGGTTGATCTCGGTTATTCAGCGTCACGTGGATCAGGGGATATCTACCATCCTGCATACTAATACCAAGGACAGTACCCGCGATCTTGCTGTATACTATATCTACGCACACAAATTGGGATTGAAATCTCTGTATTATACCAGAACCCGTAAAGCGGGAATTGATGAATGCGTATCCTGCGCAGTTTAAAGACAAAGAAAAAAGATGAAACTATCATGAGCATGCCGATCTGTACGAGCAGTGAATCGGCCCATGATAGCTTCATCACCATTAAAGAACATATAATATCCTGATGAAACAATATACCGCAGTTAACTGGAACACCCCGGAGAACGATTATGCAGGACTATTCTGGGAACAGAATATCCGTCAGTTTTGGGTGGATACGGAATATATCCCCTCCAAAGATATAGACAGCTGGAAAAGCCTCGAGCCAGGCATTCAGGATGCCTACAAACATGCGCTTGGCGGATTAACCCTGCTTGATACCTTGCAGAGTCATACCGGCATGCCCAAGATTCTCGATCATATCGATTCGCTGCAAAACAAGGCAGTATTGTCGTTCATGTGTATGATGGAGGCCATTCACGCCAAGTCATATTCTACCATCTTCACTACCGTCTGCAGTACTCCGGAAATCAACGATCTCTTTACCTGGGTTCAGGAGAACAAGCGTCTGCAATTCAAGGCGGCGACTATCGACAAATATTACAGGGCGCTGGATAAGTCCCAGATCACCGACCATGAGCTGTTTATGTCGCTGGTTGCGTCGGTGCTGCTTGAATCTTTTCTTTTTTACAGTGGTTTTTTTATGCCCTTATGGTTATGCGGGCAGGGGCAGATGGTTGCCAGTGCAGATATCATCAAAAAGATCGTTGCCGATGAATCCATTCATGGAGTTTTTGTAGGCTTACTGGCACAGGATGTCTATAAGAGACTCGATGATAAGGAAGCCGCTAAGCACGAAATGAACGAGTTAATGAACGTTCTGTATGAAAACGAGCTGAAGTACACTGACGAAGTATATACTGATATTGGTCTGACTGCAGAGGTGAAGGAGTATGTTAGATACAATGCAAACAAAGCGCTAATGAATCTCGGCTTTGACGAAATGTTCGAGGTGAAGGAAATCAACCCGATTGTACTGAATGGTCTGAATGTTGACACGACACAACATGATTTCTTTTCCAAGAAGTCTACAAACTATGAAAAGGCGACTGAGATAGTCCACTTGAGAGATGAAGACTTTCAATTAGCAGTCGAGACTTATAATTAATATTATAAGTCAGGGAGGTCAACATGAGGTTCGACCTCCCTTTATATTTATAAGCTATTATTCAGCTATAAGTCTTCCACGCATAATGCCATAGTGGCCCGGGAAGCTGCAAATAAATTCATATTCACCTTTCTCAACAGTAAAGGTAATGGTGTCCGACTCGTCTGGCCCCAGTAACTTAGTATGCGCTACGATAGCATTGGAGCTTGCCGGAATGAATTCGTTTTGTTTGTGCGACATCGCTTCCATTGCAAAAGCAGCAACATCAGTACCCGGTTTCAGCAGTATCCAGTTATGCCCCATAGCTTCTTTAGATAAAGCGCCAACGTTTTTCAGTGTCAAAGTAACCTGTTGACCTGCCTTAACCTTAATCTCATCCAGGTCAAATCTCATTTGATCGTTAGAGGTGATGACGACTGTATTTGAGCTTTCTGAAGTAGCAGAGCCGTTGTCTGCTGGTGCTGATTCAGTGGTTGCTGCTGTCTCGGTCTGTTGTGATTTTTCTTGACTTCCTCCGCATGACCAAAGGAATAACGAAAGGGCGCAGGCTGTTAAAGCGAATAGTTTTCTCATAATGTTGTTTATGTGGTTTGCCCAAGTTTACAAAATAAGAGCAATGCTTTAAATGACGCCTGTCATATTTCGGTTTTCTGACAATACCATTATAAACCTGAGTTTTGTATATGGTTGGAAAAATGTGGCAATAACTGCCAATATTTCTTAATTTTAATTGCCGTTATAAATAAATACATGTTCGAATTCCGCATCCGGCATATAGCTTCAATCTTTTTACTCTTTCTGTCTTTCGCAAATGCAGCAGCGCAAACTGCCGCTTTGAGCTTTAAACATATATCGTACGAGCAGGGCCTGGCGCAAAGTCCCATATTTTGCATGGTTCAGGATCATCTTGGTTTCGTGTGGATCGCTACCAGCGACGGTTTGCTCAGGTATGACGGTTACGAGTTCAAGAGCTATCAACGTAATGACGCCGATAGCGGAAGCATCAGCTCTAACAGGATCCAGGTGATCTTACAGGATTCTAAAAAGCGCCTTTGGATTGGTACCGCGAATGGAGGATTAAACCTGTTTGACCGAAAGAACGAAAGCTTCCTCCGTATCAGGCTTAATGACAATACGGGGACAGATTACATCACATCAATTACAGAGGACAGTAGGGGCCGGATATGGGTATCGACACTCAAGGGCTTGAAGATAGTCGACACCGAATCGGCTAAGCTACGTTCTATTCCGCAACTCCTCCGATCATCCGAAATATATAACAGTAAGACCTGGAGTGCTTATCAAGATCGCGACAATTCAGTTTGGATAGGATTAAATGCGGGACTTGGAAGGATCGATATTCTGACAAAGAAAGTGTTACCGCTGCCGGAGGTTCTAATGACTGATCAGACGCTGATGAAAAGTAAAATTCTTATCATACGTTCTGACAAAAAAGGTAATCTATGGTTCGGTACTGAAAAATCAGGCGTTTTCAGATATGACCGTTCAAAAAATACCTGCACCAATTACCGGCATAGCGGATCTGGCGTAAGCGGTCTTCGGTCTGATGGGATCAAGGATATATTCATACATGAGGACGAAAAAGTATGGATTGCCACCCGGGAGGGACTCAGCATTTTCGATCCCTACACTGAAAAGTTCGCTAACTATGCACATGATAAGTCAGATCCTAATAGCCTAAGCTATAGCTTGATATGGAATTTCATGCGCGACAAGGCAGGTAATATATGGATCGGTACCTTTGCGGGTGGCATAGATATCTATTATCCTGGAAATTCCAACTTTACGAACATAGGTGAGCGTATCGGAAGTGAGCGGCTAGGCTTGAATAATCCCGTAGTGACATCCATGCTGGAGGAAGAAGATGGAGGGCTCTGGGTGGGGACGAATGGAGGAGGACTTAACTACCTGGATAGGAAAGCCGGAATATCCAGATATTACGAAGTAAGGGACAACCCGCTTAAAAGGTCTAATAATATTGTCAGAGCTCTGGCTAAAGATAATCGGGGCAACCTTTGGGTCGGTACATTTGATGGCTTGTATCGTTTCGATAAATCTAGCGTCCGTTTTGACTACGTCAAGTTGGCGGATGCTAAAGATAGCAGAGTAATTTCGCTACTGGAAGATCCCAATGGTGTTTGGGTCGCAACAGTGACGGGTGGAATTCAGTTCCTGGGCTACAATGGCGAGACTAAAATCTATCAGGCAGATCCGGGCAGAAAAGGCGCATTGAAAGACAACAATATTACTGTCCTCAGGAGGGATGCACAGAACAACATACTCGTAGGAACTGAAAACGGACTAAACTACCTGGATACCAGGACGAACAGCTTCACCAGTTACCGCAACAATAAGTCTGCAGGATCATTAAGCAACAATTCGATCTTGTCTGTTTTTCAGGATTCGAAGCAGCGGATCTGGATAGGCACTGAAGGTGGACTAAATTATTTCGATACCGCGAAGAAGCGCTTCCATCGTTTCAAACTCGATGCAGGAGTTTCCAATGATGTAGTCCTGGCGATCATCGAGGATAAAAGAGGGCACTTATGGCTTAATACCAACAAAGGTATAGTTGAGCTTATTATCAAAACTCCCGGATCGCCATCAAGCAAATCAATCGTTCAAACCGTCAACTATACCGTAACCAGCGGCTTATCAAGTACGCATTTTCTTGGTGCAGCAATCCGCTCCATGGAAGGGGAGTTGCTCTTCGGAGGAATGAGTGGCATTACCCGGTTTTTCCCGGATAAGATCGTTAAAAATGATTACAAGCCGAATGTCGTTCTTACTGAGTTCCTGATCGAAAACCGGCCTGTGCATTTTGGTGTTGAAGGTTCACCTTTAAAACAGTCAATTACCGAGACTACTGATATAACCCTGAAGTATAATCAGAATTACATCAGCTTTCGATACGCGGGATTAAACTTTATAAATCCCCAGAATAATCAATACGCTTATAAATTCAAGGGCATATCAGGTCACCAGGATTGGAGCTATGTTGGAAATCAGAGGATAGCCAGCTTTACCAACCTTGAACCCGGAGAGTACGTATTCATGGTTAAGGCCTCTAATAATGACGGGGTCTGGAATAACCGGCCGACTCAGATCAGGGTAACCGTTCTGCCTCCTTTATGGAAGACCTGGTGGGCTTATCTTATTTACTTCCTGCTTTCAGCAAGTATCCTTTTTGTCATCCTGAGATTTCTTAGAAACCGGGCGCTATTAAAGAGAGACTTATATCTTGAACATGTTCAAAATGAAAGACAGCAGGAGCTGTATCAGATGAAACTTAACTTCTTTACCAATATCTCGCACGAGATCAGAACGCCGCTTACGCTGATTATAGGACCGCTTGAGCGCTTGCTCCAGGATGGAAGGTATGAGGGAATTCATAAGCAGTTAAATGTGGTGAAGAATAATGCTGATCGCTTAATGAAGCTGATAACAGAGCTTCTCGACTTCCGCAAGGCAGAAGAGGGACACATGAAAATACACTGCAGTCCTCAGGATCTCGTTCCTTTTTGTCAGCGAATTTTTGACTCCTTCTTAGAGTTGGCTCAGGAAAGGAATATCCGTTATCTCTTCCACGCTGATGTGCATGAACTTGATCTTTACTTCGACGAAGCTCAGATGGAGAAGGTGATCATGAACTTGTTGTCGAACGCCTTTAAGTTTTCCGACAATAACGGGGAGATTAGTCTTGATATCTCAACAAGACCAGATCAGGCTGAATGGGTGGATATCCGTATTACGGATAATGGCAAGGGTATTCCCGAAGACTTTCATGAAAAACTCTTTGAAAGCTTCTTTCAGGTTGACGACAGAGGCCGGCAGAATATCGGAAGTGGAATAGGTTTAGCCCTTTCTAAGAGTATTATTGAAAAGCATAAGGGCACTATTTCTGTGCAAAGCCATGAGAACGGGGCCGGACTGACCATATTCACCATTTCGCTGAAAAGGGGCCGCCTTCATCTCGAAGATTCAGAAATATTAACGAATACTCCTGTATTCATGGATGCCGCTCCACAACTGCCAGACAAGACTGTCAAATCTAACTTACCCGAGCAACCGATTAGTGAAGCGGCAGCCAAACCTTATACTATTCTATTGGCTGAGGATAATGAAGAGGTACGCGACCTCATAGCAGATTGCCTGAAGGATGAATACAATATTGTTGAATTTTCAAATGGAGCTGACGCCTTGAAATATATGGAGCAGGAAATTCCGGATTTGATAGTGAGTGATGTCATGATGCCGGAAGTGGACGGATTACAACTTTGCCAGGCGGTTAAATCGGCTGATAGCACCAGCCATATCCCGGTAGTACTGCTAACGGCGAGAGCTTCGGTAAACCATCAGGTAGATGGTTTGAATATTGGCGCTAACGCCTATATACCTAAACCCTTTAATCCGCAGATTCTGACTCTGAACGTCCGCAATCTTCTGGCAGCCCAGGAAGTTATGCGGCAAAAGTTTAGTCAGCAGCTTATCCTGGAGCCATCTGTCATAGAAGTAGAGTCACCTGAGCATAAATTCCTAAACAAACTTATTGAGGTTATCGAAGCGAACATGGCTGATTCTGATTTTGGAGTAGATGAACTTGTTAATGAGATGAACATGAGCCGTACGGTCTTATACAAAAAAGTTCAAAGCCTCACCAGCTTTTCCATAGCGGACCTTGTTAAAAATATGCGTTTGAAAAGAGCAGCTACGCTCTTCGCCCAAACTTCCCTGAACGTTTCTGAAGTAGCCTACCAGGTCGGATTTAATGACCGGAAGCACTTCAGTCGTGAATTCCGAAAGTATCATCAGTTATCACCATCCGAATACATTAAGAAAGCAAAAGAAGAATCTCTGAACAGCACGAATTTGTAGCAAAGATCCATCTCTCAAGCCCGTTATAAAGGAAAAAATAACATCATCCGTATAATTACACCCCTATTTACGTATTCTCAGACACCCTCCAGGGCGTCATAAGGGAGATATTTGTTCTGTCGTTTCGAACCAACGACTTGACTGAACTGATCTAACCATTAACCAATAACGAATATGTAAAAAAGGAAACCGTGGATTCACTACAGATGCCATCAATTCACCAAGTTATGGCAAAGCACTAATCAGAAAATATTAAACCAATTAACAATGAAAGATTTTTACAGGAAGAAAGGTCTCGTAGCTCTGTTCATAAAACAACAGTGCCGGATGATAATGATCCTTTGCATGTCAGTGATATTTGTTTCTTCTTATGCGCAGCAACGAGTTCTAAAGGGTACAATTAAAGACTCCCAGGGAGAGACCCTTCCGGGCGTCAGCGTAAAGATAAAAGGAACCAATCAGGGAACTACGTCCAATGGGAACGGAGAGTTCAGTATTCCGGTTTCAGGTGGTAATCCTATCCTGGTATTTACCTATATAGGATTCCAAAGTAACGAAGTGCCTGCAGGTACCAATCAGACGCTAAACGTCACTATGGAGATGGGCGATAATGCCTTGTCGGAAGTTGTGGTTGTTGGTTATGGTACGCGTAAGAAAAGCGATGTCACAGGCGCGATAGCCAGCTTTAAGACTAAAGATCTGGAAACAATGCCGCAGACAAACGTAGGTCAGGCTTTGCAGGGCAAGGTTGCCGGACTAAGTATTTCCACCAATGAGCCCAGCGCAGAGGGAGGGAACAACAACATCCAGATCCGTGGACGGCGTTCAATTACCGCGTCAAACGGTCCGCTTATCATTCTCGACGGCATTCCATACTTCAACAGTTTCTCAGAGATCAACCCCAACGACATCGAATCCATCGATGTTCTGAAAGATGCATCTTCGGCAGCCATATATGGTGCCCGTGCTGCAAATGGAGTGATCATTATCACCACTAAGCGTGGAAAAGCAGGTAAAGCCAGGATCACCTACGACGCCAACTACGGCGTTGATGAGATTGCTTCTCTGCCCGACATGATGGACGGACCAACGTTCTACAAGAACAAGGTAGACCGGATTAACCAAGCTGCTATATCCCCCACAGAGCAGGCGTCCTTCGACCAGGGCCTTACTACCGACTGGGTGAATCTCGCTACAAGGACAGGCTCCAGGCAACAGCATAGTCTGGGTGTATCAGGAGGTACAGATGATACCCGCTACTATCTGTCAGGAACCTTCAACGACGCAAAAGGTATCGCAAAGAATGATGATTTCACCAGAACCACACTGAGGCTGAACCTGGATTCGAAGATCACGCCATGGTTAACCATCGGAACAAATACACAACTTGCATCCGCAGACAGGGGAGGAGAGCCGGCGAGCTTTTCCAATGCCTTCACCATGAACCCTCTTGTGCCTGCATTTAATGAAGACGGTTCTATCAATATACGTCCATGGCCGGAAGATCCCTTTTGGGCGAATCCACTCGAAGCATTGAATGTTATCAATAATGATAATGCCAAGTCTGTCGTCAGCACCAACTTTATTAAAATTGACTTTCCTTTTGTTAAAGGTTTGTCTTACAAAGCAAACACTGGTTATACTTACAGAAATAATACTATTGAAACCTATTATGGCCGGGATACTAAACGTGGATTTGAAGGAAAAGGAGAGGCTTTTACTTCAAATGACAATACCTCCGACTGGCTGATTGAGCATATCGTAAACTATAACAGGAAGTTTGGAAAGCACGATCTGGATTTCACTGGTTTGTACAGCGCACAGGAAAGAACAAAAAAGGTCCATTCTTTAACTGCCGTCGGTTTTCCAAGCGATCTTCAGTCATTTTTTCAAAACGGTATAGCCACAACTGCAGTCGGCAAAGACGAGTATGTAAAGCAGGCTAATATTTCCCAGATGGCCAGACTGAACTATACGTATAATGGGAAGTATTTGCTTACAGTAACCGCCAGACGGGACGGCTTCTCCGGGTTCGGTGCAAATACCAAGTTCGGGATATTTCCATCTGTTGCCCTTGCCTGGAATATGTCCAGCGAAAGCTTTATGGAAAAGTATGATTGGCTGGACAATCTGAAACTGCGTGCTTCCTACGGAAAGAACGGTCAGCAGGCAATTGATCCTTACTCTACGCTGCCTCAGCTTTCCGCCCAGCATAATCTGACTACAGGTAAGACACCGGCCCTTGGTTTTTATCCTAACCGCCTCGGCGACCCTTCTCTGGGTTGGGAAACGACTCTCGGATTCAACGGAGGTATCGATTTCAGTTTCTTATCCGGAAGAATCAGCGGATCTGTAGATTATTTCAAAACGAACACATCAGATCTCTTACTTGATAAGCTAATTTCGCCGGTCAATGGAGTAAAGAGTATCCGTCAGAATATCGGCAAAACAAGCAACCAGGGAATTGACTTCACCGTTTCCAGTGTAAACATCAGGAAAACCAATTTCAGCTGGAGCACCGATCTGAATGTCTCACGGGCTATTAACAGGATCGACAACGTCGGTCTGACTGATGAGAACGGGAGTTACATCAGCGACATAGGCAACAGATGGTTCATCGGCGAGCCCATCGATGTTAACTACGGCTATGTTTTTGACGGAATCTGGCAGGAAAATGATGTAGTCGAAGGCTCAGCGCAACCCCAGGCTAAGCCAGGTGATGTCAAACTGCGCGATGTAAGTGGCCCCGATGGAGTTCCTGACGGGATCATATCTCCGGAGTATGACCGCGTAGTACTAAGTTCTCAGGTGCCGTCCTATATCGCCGGGTTAACCAATACATTCAGCTATAAGAACTTTGCGTTTAGCTTCTTTATCCGGTCAGTTCAGGGTGTAAGAAAATCTAATTCATTGCTAAATACCTATTTTGATGGCCGGAATGGAGCGCTGAACCGGCAATTCTGGACCCCTGAAAACCCGATCAATACGTATCCTGCTAACAGGGACGATGCAAATCCTTACGGGCTGCTTTATTTTGATAATGAAACAACAGATGCAAGCTTTATCAGGCTTCAGGATATATCCTTGAGCTACACCCTGCCGGCAACTGTACTGTCGAAGCTAAAGCTGGAACGCTTGCAGTTCTTCGTCAACGCCAAAAACGTCGCCACATTCACCAAATGGGATGGCCTTGACCCTGAATTCAATACACAGACTACCCGTCCTCAGGTAAGATCATACGTTTTCGGATTACGCACACAATTTTAAACCTCAAACAATGAAGAAGATATATATCGCATTCCTGTCGCTTGCCCTTGCTTTTAGCTCATGCAACGAGGCGGAGTTTCTCAAAGAAGAACCGCAGGATAATATCTATGCAGATAACTTATTTACCAAATACGAAGGCTTCAGGCTGGCAGTTAATGCCCTCCTCGATTTTCCAAGGCAGGAACGTGCTGATATGATTCAATCTGCCGAACTGGGCGTGATCTGGAAGATTGGTACTGATAACGGATGGGCAAATGCTGAGCTCTCCTGGACGCGGGGACTGAACAGGTATACAGCGGCCGATCTGACCTCCACCATGCAGTTTGTAAACGGAGATACAGAAGGCCGGGACGGAGTATTCCTGATCCTTTATAAAGCAATCAGTTCTGCAAACACTATCATCACGAGAGCACAAAACCCGGATGTAGACTGGCAAGGCGGCTCAGAAACGCAAAACGAATATAATAAGAACCTGATGCTGGCTCATGCACATCTCATTCGTGCTTGGGCGTATAGACACCTTGTGTATACATTCGGTCCGGTACCCATAACCACAGAAGAGATCACCGGCATCAACTTCAGAAATGACTGGGAAAGAAGACCCGTTGCTGAAGTTCAGGCATTGATCGTGTCGGATCTTGAATTCGCAGCGACGCACTTGCCGGATTATTCAGACGATGTTTTGGTCATTGCCAATGTCGTTGCCCATCACTATCTGGCTGAAATGCATTTATGGATGAACGAACCCGCAAAAGCGGAAGCTGCAGCCTTGATGGTCACTAACAATCCCCGCTACAAGCTAATCACTCAGCGATATGGAGCCAGCGCCAGCTCTCCCGGCAATGCCTTCATGGATCAGTTCAAGAACGGAAATATTCTTCCGTCGCAAGGGAACACAGAGGCACTTTGGGTATTTCCAAACTCTGATGTACTGAAGCTGATTGGAGCCCGCCCCAATTCCATGAGAAGAACATGGGTGATCAACTACAGCTCTTACGCTCCTTATAATCCTGAGAATGGAGGAAGGGGTATCGGAAGAGCAGGTATAACCGCATGGGCATTCAGTATTTACGAACCTCAGGATGATCGTTTCAGCGAATACGCAGTTCGCAAATACTATTTATCGGCAACCGGAGTACGAACCGATACGCATATGCTGCAATCTCAGATGACCGTCAATAGTACCAGATGGGCAAGCACACGTAAATGGGACTGGGTTTCCGATGATCCTGCACGATGGGGAGACACGCATTCTTTTGCAGATCAAACATATCTGCGCTTAGCTGATACTTATTTGCTTCTGGCAGAAGCTTACTTCAAACAGGGAAAACTGGCGCTTGCTGCCGACTTCATAAACCGGGTTCGTACAAGATCGAATGCAACACCTGTTCCTGCCGACGGCTCCATAATTACAATGGATTATATCCTTGATGAAAGGTCCAGAGAGCTTGTTACGGAAGAACTAAGAAGGGAAACTCTTGTGCGCACAGGCAAGCTGCTTGAAAGGACTAAAGCTCATAACCCTTTCACCACAGCTAATATGAAAGAAATGCACGTTCTGTTACCTATTCCTCAAAAGGTAATCGATGCAAATACCGGCAGAGCAATGGAAAATAACCCGGGCTACTAAGTCCGCCATCTAACGTACCCGACGCCAGGCCTGCCTGGCGTCTTAACAAGCAGCAATGATAAAAGTAACACTGAACCTTTTTGTCCTTATCCTACTCAGCTATACAGCAGTAGGGCAATCGGGACCGGTTCAAAACAACAAATCGAGGGTCGTACTGAGTTTAAACGGCAAATGGAATTACATCGTTGACCCTTATGAAAACGGTTTTTATGACTACAGGAGAGAAGCTTTTGATGCATCAGCATCAGGCAAGGGCGGCTTCTTTGACGACAAAACAAACACCGATAGGTCGGAGCTTATTGAATACAATTTCGATTACTCACCTGCTCTCAATGTGCCGGGTGACTGGAATTCCCAGGTTGAAAAATTGGAACTTTACGAAGGTACGGTTTGGTACAGGAAGAAGTTCAAAATGTCTCCCAATAAGGGAAAGAAGTATTTCCTGTATTTTGGTGCAGCTAACTACGAGGCACATGTTTACCTCAATGGTAAAAAGTTGGGCGTACATAAAGGTGGTTTTACTCCCTTTCAGTTCGAAATTGACAAACAGCTTGTTAATGGAGAGAATTCCGTCGTAGTTAAGGTCGATAACACCCGGAAACAAGATGAGATACCAACCATCAATACCGACTGGTGGAACTACGGAGGTATTACAAGGGATGTGTTCATAACAGAAACGCCTCAGTCCTATATCGCCGATTACAAGATCCAGCTCAGCGCCTCTGACCGAAGTACTGTTGAAGGCTACATACAATTAGCGGGGAACACCTCGACTGAAAATGTCAAGGTCCAGATCCCGGAGCTTGGAATAAGCCTGCAGGCAAAGACTGACGCGAACGGTAAAGTGCATATCCGGATCCCCGCGCGGAAGCTCAGCTATTGGTCACCTGAAAATCCCAAACTCTATGCAGTAACGATCAGTTCGGCTGGTGACCTTGTTGAGGACCGCATTGGTTTTAAATCCATCGAAACGAAAGGGCAGGATATTCTCCTGAATGGTAAGTCGATCTTTCTACGGGGAATATCCATTCATGATGAGAACCCCCTGCTTGCTGGCCGCCTCAGATCACAAGGGGACATGAGGATGATGCTGCAGTGGGCGAAGGAACTTGGTTGCAACTATGTGCGCCTGGCTCACTACCCTCATAGCGAAGATATGGTGCGTCTGGCTGATGAAATGGGGTTGATGGTATGGGCAGAAGTTCCTGTCTATTGGACGATCTCCTGGGACAATCCTGATACATATAGTAATGCAAAGCAACAGCTTACCGATTTGATTAACAGGGATAAAAACCGTTCCAGTGTTATCATCTGGTCAGTTGGCAACGAAACGCCTCTAAGCGAGAAACGACATGAGTTTATGGGCAATCTTATCAGCCACGCACGAAGCCTCGACAGCACTCGTCTGATCGCTGCCGCACTCGAAGTACATAGAAACGGAACAGAAGTCATTGTAGATGATCCACTCGGTGAAAAAATAGATCTGGTGAGTTTCAATGAGTACGCAGGCTGGTACTGGGGCGGTACTCCGGATGAGATCAGTAAGTATCATTTTAACATCAAATATCCTAAACCTGTAGTGATCTCCGAATTTGGAGCAGATGCGCTGGAGGGCTTCCACGCAGACAACAAGACAAAGTTTTCTGAAGAGTATCAGGAAGCATTGTATGAGAGTCAGATTGCCTTGCTTAGTACGATCAAGGGTTTGCGTGGTATGACTCCCTGGATACTGGCAGATTTCCGGTCTCCTCGCAGGCAGCATCCCATATACCAGAACTTCTGGAACAGAAAGGGCCTGATATCTGAAACGGGTAACAAAAAGAAGGCTTTCTACACGCTTAAGAGCTTCTATGATAAGAAGAAGGAACAATATAAATAAACTAACCTCATGATGAACTTAAGAATCAACGCAAACATAGCATGCACAGTTTTACTACTTGCTTTCTCTATAGGATGCCAGGGAGGTAAGGAACTTGATGTAAAACCAGAAATCGAAGAACCACCCACAGAGGAAGTGAGCCTGCAGAAAAATTTACCATTTAAGTTCGGCGCAGCAATCAGCGCGGGACTGATGAGATCGAAGGCAGCATACAAAGATGTTGTAACCAGGGAGTTCAGCAGCATTACAACGGAGAACGCTATGAAGATGTCCTTCATTCATCCTTCCATCGACACGTATAACTGGACAGATGCCGACTTCCTGGTAGACTTTGCAGTACAAAACGGTAAGCGTCTGCATGGTCATACGCTTAACTGGTATAAGAATCCCCCGGGATGGGTAACGAGTTTTCAGGGTGACTCTACAGCCTGGGAAGCATTGCTGAAGACGCACATCCAAACGATCGTATCACGCTACAAGGGGAGAGTCGCCTCCTGGGATGTCGTGAATGAGGCTTTTGAAGAGAACGGAACGCTGCGCAATAGCATATGGGTACAAAAACTAGGTGAAGATTACATAGCTCGTTGTTTCCAGTATGCCCATCAAGCAGATCCTGAAGCCCTGCTTTTCTACAATGACTATGGTCATGAGTATGGACCTACGAAGCGAACAGCCATTCTGAATCTCGTTACTGGCTTGAAAAACCGCGGGATACCCGTTCATGGTATCGGCATGCAGATGCATACCCGGGTCAATCGTGCTGATGCGGATCTGGCAAAGGCCATTGAAACAGCAGCAGCAACGGGTTTACTCGTGCATATCTCCGAATTAGACATAGCTGTTAATCCTGACAACGATAAAAATATGGTTTGGACAGATGCCCTGGCAAATCAGCAAGCACTTAAATATAAGCACATTGTCAAGGCATACAATGCAATACCCAAAGCGCAGCAATTCGGCATAACAACCTGGAACGTATCAGATGCAGACTCCTGGATCCCGGGGCAGTACAATCGTCCGGACTGGCCGCTCCCGTTTGATGCTAACTATGAAAGAAAACCAGCCTATCAGGGCATTCTTGATGGTGTTAAATAATAGCAATGAAGTTCATAAGCACTAAAGTATTTCAGCGATCACGCTTATACCAGGCAACGGTTTTGATAGTCTTATCGGGCAGTTTTACAAGCTCCGCCCAGGACAGGAAGATCGACCGGCGCATAGATTCTCTGATGAAGTTAATGACCCTTGAAGAGAAGGTCGGTCAGTTGAATCAATATTCAGGACGGGAAGTCACCGGGCCCGTCAGCGAAAAGAAGACAGATCTTCTTCAGGATATCAGAAACGGACGAGTCGGCTCTATGCTTAACGTCCGGGGAGTAAAAGACACCAGGGAAATTCAAAAAATCGCCTTAGAGTCGCGACTTAAAATTCCGCTGCTATTTAGCCTGGATGTAATACATGGTTACAAAACGGTGTTTCCCATTCCTCTGGCTGAAGCTGCATCCTGGGACCTGAACGCCATGCGCCTATCCGCACAGATAGCGGCAAAAGAAGCCGCTGCGGCCGGCATCCATTGGACTTTCGCGCCAATGGTCGACGTGGCCAGGGATCCACGATGGGGTAGAGTGATGGAGGGAGCCGGAGAGGACGCCTACCTGGGGAGCCTCATCGCAGAAGCACGTATAAAAGGCTTTCAGGGCGAGCAACTCGGAAGTGTGGAGTCGATCATGGCTTGTGCCAAGCATTTTGCCGGATATGGCGCCTCTATTGCAGGTCGCGACTACAATGCTGTCGACATGAGTAAGCAGCAACTATGGGAGACATATCTGCCGCCTTTTAAAGCTTCCGTCGATGCCGGGGTCGCCACCTTCATGAATTCCTTCAATACGCTTAACGGGGTACCCGCAACTGGAAATGCTTATCTGCAAAGGGACATTCTCAAAGGCAAGTGGAACTTTAAAGGCTTCATGGTAAGCGACTGGGGATCAATAGGAGAAATGATCCCATGGGGCTATGCAGTTGACGGGGCCGACGCTGCCGCAAAAGCGATAACAGCAGGCTCAGATATGGACATGGAGAGCCGGGCCTATATCGAAAATCTGGAAAAGCTTGTAAATGAGGGGAAAGTCAACCTGAAATGGGTCAATGATGCAGTCAGAAGGATCCTTTACAAAAAGTTTGAACTTGGTTTGTTTGAAGACCCCTACAGGTTCTCTGACTTAAAAAGGGAGAAGAAAGTATTCAGTGATCCGACTCATAGAATAGCCGCCCGTCAGCTGGCACAGAAATCAATTGTCCTCTTAAAAAATGATCAAAATGTTCTGCCCTTAAAGAAAGACGCAGGCACCATCGCACTGATCGGCCCGCTTGTCAAAGCGAAACGTGACCTTGAAGGCAGTTGGATCGTTGAGTCAGATTCAGTCAATGTGGTAAGCCTGATGGAGGGCGTTCGCAAACAGATCCTCGGAAAAACAAACCTGATCTATGAGAAGGGAACCGAAGTTTCATCCTCTTCCGGGGACGGTTTTGCTGCTGCAGTAGATGCAGCCAGGAAAGCTGACGTGGTAATCATGGCACTTGGTGAGACATGGGATATGAGTGGTGAAGCCAAATCAAGAGCTGATATACGCATTCCCGGAAGGCAGGAAGAATTGTTTGAAGCCGTCAAAGCGACGGGTAAGCCCGTAATTGTTGTGCTCATGGCCGGGCGCCCTCTTATATTTGATAGGATAGCCGCGCAAGCATCCGCCATTCTTTATGCCTGGTGGCCGGGCTCTGAAGGAGGAAATGCTATTGCCGACATTCTCTTCGGCGCTTACAATCCCTCAGCAAAACTCCCTGTTAGCTTTCCGAGATCAGTAGGACAAATTCCGCTGTCCTACGACGTATATAATACCGGAAGACCCGTAAAGGATCCGGCTAATACACGCTATAAATCGATGTATATAGATTCTCCTAATAGTCCGATGTTTGCCTTTGGTTATGGACTCAGCTACACAAGCTTCAGCTACTCAGATCTGAAGCTTGACAGCACTTTCATCAATCAGAATGGGGAAGCGACCCTTAGTTTCCGTCTGACGAATACAGGTAAGGTCACGGGTGAAGAAGTAGCTCAACTCTATATTCACGACGAAGTTGCCTCTGTAGCCCGACCTTTGAAACAACTGAAAGGCTTTCAAAAGCTATCATTGAAACCCGGTGAGTCCAAAGAAGTGAAGTTCTCTGTAAAAAAAGAAATGTTATCTTTCTACGACAGTGACCTCAACTGGATTGCAGAACCAGGAAGATTTAAATTGATGGTCGGCAGTGCTTCAGACGACATACGCTTGCAAACAACTATTACACTTAGATAAATACCGTACACACGCATGAATAGATCATATGTATTAGCCGCTTCCTTGTTCTTTGCATTTCCCTTTTGCAGTTTCTCACAGAATAACGGGATCTACAAAAAAGGTTGGATCGACTTCAACAAAAATGGAAAGAAAGACATATTCGAGGATCCGCAGCAGTCGCTGGAAAAGCGCGTTTCCGATCTGATTTCCCAGATGAACCTCGAAGAGAAGACTTGCCAGACAGCAACGCTCTACGGGTATGGGAGAGTCCTCAAGGACGAAATGCCAACCACACAATGGAAAAACGAAATCTGGAAAGACGGCATAGCCAATATCGACGAACATCTTAATGGATTAAGGAATCATCCAACTGCAAAGACAGATTATTCTTTTCCATTTAGAAACCACGCACTTGGAATCAATAAGGTGCAGCGTTGGTTTATAGAAGAAACACGCCTGGGTATTCCGGTAGACTTCACCAATGAGGCGATTCATGGCTTATGCCATGACCGTGCTACACCGTTCCCTTCGCCTATAAACATTGGTAGTACCTGGAATAAATCTCTTGTAAGACATGCTGGAGAAATTGCCGGACGGGAGGCTAAGGCACTCGGCTACACCAATATCTACGCACCCATCCTCGACGTAGCAAGGGATCAGCGCTGGGGACGTGTTGTTGAATGTTATGGAGAAGATCCTTTCCACATCGCCGAGATGGGCAAACAGATGGTGCTTGGCATTCAGGAGCAGGGAGTAGCCGCCACCTTAAAGCATTACGCAGTTTATAGCATTCCAAAAGGTGGCAGGGACGGCGACGCACGAACCGATCCGCATGTTGCCCCAAGGGAGATGCATCAGATGTACCTTTATCCTTTTCGACGGGTGGTGCAGGAGGCAGCTCCTATGGGTGTAATGAGCAGTTATAACGACTGGGATGGTGTGCCGGTTACAGCCAGCCACTATTTTCTGACAGATCTTCTGCGCCATCAGTTTGGGTTCAACGGCTATATTGTTTCCGACAGTGAAGCTGTTGAATATGTATTCACCAAGCACCGCGTTGCGGCTGATTACAAGGAGGCAGTCAGACAGGTTGTAGAAGCGGGTTTGAATGTCAGGACCCACTTTACCAAACCAGAAGACTATATTCTGCCTCTCAGGGAGCTCGTAAAAGAAGGTAAAGTATCTATGAAAACCCTGGATGAGCGTGTTGCAGATGTATTGAGAGTTAAGTTCAGGCTCGGACTCTTTGATCAGCCCTACGTGAAAGACCCGTCCGCTGCTGATAAACTGGTACACACCAGTCAGGATGAAGCATTTTCACACCAGATGAGTCTCGAGTCTATGGTATTACTTAAGAATGAGGCGAACCTACTTCCATTGAATAAGGAAAAGCTCAAAAATATCCTGGTTACCGGTCCCCTTGCTACGGATGAATCCTATGCTGTAAGTCGCTACGGACCTTCCAACAATCCTGTAACTTCTGTTCTAGACGGAGTAAGGTCTTATGTAGGAAGCAACGTGAAGGTGAACTATTCAAAAGGTTGTGATATCATCGATGCTACCTGGCCGGAAAGTGAGATCATTCCTACGGAGCTTACTGCAGAAGAAAAGGCCTCTATCCAGGCAGCAGTTGATCAGGCTAAGACGGCCGATATTGTGATAGCCGTTGTAGGCGAGGATGATAAAAGGGTTGGTGAAAGTATGTCGAGATCTGGATTGAATTTACCTGGCCGGCAACTACAGCTGCTGCAGGCGTTGCACGCCACAGGTAAACCAATAGTGATGGTGATGATAAACGGACAACCACTTACTATTAACTGGGAAGACCGCTATATTCCTGCCATTCTCGAAGCCTGGTTTCCCGGGCCCCAGGCAGGAAAGGTGATCGCAGAAACGCTTTTCGGAGACTATAATCCGGGTGGTAAGCTGACAACGACTTTTCCGAAGTCTACAGGTCAGATTCAACTTAATTTTCCGTTCAAACCCGGTTCTCATGCAAATCAACCCTCAAGTGGGCCCAATGGCTATGGAAAAACCCGCGTAAATGGAGCGCTGTATCCGTTTGGCTTCGGGCTAAGTTATACGACCTTTAAATATAGTAACCTGATTGTATCCCCTGACAAGCTAAACTCGCAGGATCTGGTGAACGTCTCTGTCGATATTGAGAATACAGGCAAGCGTAAAGGAGATGAAGTTGTGCAGTTGTATTTGAAGGATCTGGTTAGCAGTGTGACGACTTATGAATCTGTCCTTCGCGGTTTCGAAAGAGTGACGCTGAATCCTGGTGAGAAAAAGACTCTGAAATTTGTGTTGCAGCCCGATGACCTCGCAATATTGGATAAAAATATGAACTGGACGGTTGAGCCGGGAAAATTTGTGGTGATGATGGGTAGCTCTTCCGAAGATATCCGCTTGAAGAAGGAATTTTTGATAAAGTAGCCGAACATAAGGGGGAACCCTCTTATGTTCGGACTAGTTTGAGTGCTACCTTCTTCTGTTTTATGCTATATCTACGGCTTCTTGACCCCGTAGTAAGTCCATGTTTTATGATGAAAAACATGGACTTACTAGCTACTGGCTTTTGGTTATTCAAACCTTTGCAGGCTCTTGGGTCTGAACCGGATCAGAGGGAGAAGGGATTAGAGATAACCTGTTTTGCTTACCTGTATTTTTCGGATCGTTGGGATTTTTAGCACATTTCGTCAAAAACGTCCTTAGTGATATCAAGAAGTGTATTGGTGTTATAACGCTGAAAATAAGTCATTTATTTCTTTGATTTTTCTTTTGAGCCACTTAGATTTGGCTCCCGGAGGTAGTAAAATCAACAGAAGAAAGCAGTACTTATCATGGCAATTATCGACAACAAAGGCATCATCAGAGGAGCAGTAGGACCAAGCGTTTTCCGCTATAGCCGGGGCAAGAACATCGTCCAGTCCAAGCCCGGCAAATACAAGCAAACCGCCGCCAGTATTGCCAGTGCTGCGGAGTTCGGACTGATCAGTTCTTCGGCTGCCATTATCCGCCATGCCTTTGAGCCGGCTTACCGCTATTACGACGGCCGTGCAGTAGGTCGCATGACTTCTGTTGTGGGTCGGAGCGTGAGGAGTGCTGTGGGCACCATCCGCGGTCAGCGGGACCTGCATGACGGGGATCTGAGCTGCCTTTTGGGTACGGAGTTCAACAAGAACAGCCTCTTGAAAGACGTGCTGCCAGTGCAGCCGCAGATCTCCAGGGATGACAGCGGGGCGGTAGTAGTGCAGATGCCTGCATTGAATATGAAAACCGACCTGAAATTACCCAGGGAGCTTATGTACAAAGGGTATAAAATGAGGGTACGATTCCTTTTAGTGGCTTTCAACTTCCGGGAGAGCTACTATGAATTTATTGATAGTCAGGAGCTGGAATACCTT
>Ga0160467_100143_pt1 | contig 101006 bp, 67 predicted proteins | sample HID1972I_E11MG_FD_108221 | JGI IMG/M metagenome (GOLD analysis project Ga0160467, IMG submission 108221) | Enriched pill bug-associated microbial communities from UW Madison campus, WI, USA - HID1972I_E11 MG | ecosystem: Host-associated > Arthropoda: Insects > Digestive system > Unclassified ... | reverse complement strand
CATCGGGCAACTGCATCCAGCAACTGCACCTGCATACGCATCGGGCAACTGCATCCAGCAACTGCACCTGCATACGCATCGGGCAACTGCATCCAGCAACTGCACCTGCATACGCATCGGGCAACTGCATCGAGCAACTGAGCTGCTGCATTCGGCGATACATCTGCAACTACATCTTGAATCTAAACAAGGTGCAATGCTATACTCAAACAAGAAATGGTCATGAAGCACATGCCGCTTTGATACTTAAATGTATCGAGGCGGCTTTTTCTATTTTCATGATAAAAAGGAGGAGCATTACATGTTTAAGAAGGATTATGAATTGTGGATGCACAAGCAAATCGAGCAGGAAAACAATCATCGGAGACGCGAGATCTTAGAAAAAGGATTGAGCCATGGGTCGGTGGAGATGTTACGTGCCATATGGTATCCTGTCGTCGGTAACTTCGATCATTTGTATCCTGAATGGGAGGTTCGTGATTTCAATGGCGGGGTAAGGTATCTGGACTTAGCTTTTTTACCGGGGAATATGAAAGGCGATATAGAAATTCAAGATTATCGGACGCATGCTCGAGATTTGGATTCACGCCGGTTCAAGGATCTGTGTCGTAGACAAAGCTTATTGTCTCTCGACGATTGGATCTTTTTACCGATCGCATACTTGTCGATTCGGGAAGAACCAGAATTTTGCAAACAATTGATCTTATCGTTCATCGGAAAGTTTCTGTCGTTCGATACAGATCCCCGGTTGAATTGTTTAGAAGCGGAGACGGTTCGGTATGCACGCAGAATTCTCAGACCTTTTACGCCGTATGAACTCGCAACACATCTTCGAGTTACTGATCGATACACGAGAAATGTGTTACATCGGTTAGTAGAAGAGAATCATATCGTTGTTGTTAGTGGAAACGTACGGTATCGGACTTATCAGCTCAATGTTGGCGAGAGTTTGCGAAACATTGACACCGCTTACGGAACTGAGGAGCGTTATTTAGCACAAAATGGTCTGGATTAAATTCTAACGGAACTCAGGAGCGTTATTGGTGCAATTCTAGTGTTTTTCACTTCATATTACTCCAATAGAGGCGCTGACTTCCGTTAGAAAAGAATTTGCTCGATATTTAGTCCAATAAGGTCGCTGAGTTCCGTTAGGATTGCGGAAAGTGACAACTCGACTAGCCCCGTGGTTCGCTTCCTGGGATAGAGCTACAAACTAACTAGCGAAGCTACCTAGTGCGGCTTCCATGCGCGGCGACCTTGTACGGCTACACTAACTACGGCGACCTTGCGCGACTTCCCATGCGCAGCTACCTTGCGTGGCTTCCATGCGCGGATGCCCAGCGCAGCTACCTTACGCGGCGACCTTGCGCGGCTTCCATGCGCGGCTTTCATACGCTACTTCCATGCGCGACTTCCCATGCGCGGCATCGCAAAGACGGTATGGAAAAACACGATGTTTTTCCATACCGTCTTTGCACTTCAATGTAACTTCGCCCCTGTCCCTCTGACAGCCAGCAACCTGCAGCCTACTCTCAACTAAGCTGCTTCTCCATCATAACATGCGGTATGCCTTCATCGATGAATGGCTCAGATACGACTATATACCCCAGCTTTTCATAAAAGCCCTTAGCTTGAATCTGTCCTCCAAGCTTTGCACGGGTCAGCCCTTGCTCACTCGCAATCGATTCCAGCGCAGCCGTTATCATTGCCCCTGCCCCGCTTCCGCGACACTCGTTAAGTACACAGATCCTCTCAAGCTTCCCTATGCCATCCGGAAGCACTCGAATTCTGCCAGTGCCAACGACTTTCCCTTCATGACGCAGTAGAATATGGGTACAGCCTGGCATTATAGCGTCATATTCATCATGTTCCCGCTCCTCGTTAACACCTTGCTCTTGTACGAATACACGCTGTCTTATTGCTTTTGCTTCTTTCAATTCTGCCTCTGTAGTTACCTTAATCCATTCCACGTTACAACCTCCGTCATCTGTCACTATCAGCGATGTCTATTAGATTTGCAATTCAATAGTTGAATTATACCTGTTTTTTTCGTGCATGAACACTCCGGCCTGTTATACGCCAATTTAAGATGGTTTAAACTTAACAGTAACCTTCTTTACTTTCAGACGAAAAAGTTCGCTCTACAAGCCTCCTAACGTCTCTTTACCTATACAGCCCGCTTCTATCTCAACTAAAAACGTAAAAAAATAAGAAAAAGCAGTACTGCATATGATGAACTCATAGCAATACTGCTGCTTTATAATCAATATAATTACATGAATAGACCAGATTTACTTCGCAAAACGATGGTTTCCGATCGTTGCAACGACCGAAAGATTATCCCAAAAAGATCCTTTAGAATATCTCGGATTGAAGAAGTAGACTGCACCTTCCACGTTATCCTTACCATTAAGCGCATCCTTCGTCGCTTTCAATACACTTGCGTTCGGTTTGCTGCGGTCAAGCAGACCATTGTGAGCCGGCGGGAATTGTTTACCCGAATAGATCACATCTTTAATCGAGTTAGGGAAGCCTGAATGCTCCACTCGATTCAATATAACATTGGCCACAGCTAATTGACCTTCATAGGATTCATAGCCTGATTCAACTTGAACAAGCTTTGCGAGCAGCTGATATTCCGATTCTGTATAAGGCTTAGCCTTGTTCTCGAGCACGGATGGAATAATAACAGCCAGCTTCATCCCGTTTTTAATTGATTCCTTCGATGAGAAGCCGTTGCGAATAACAACCTGCGCTTGAGACAACCCGTGTCTTGCGCTAATATCTGCCAACGTATTCTCTTCACTTACTTCTTCTAGCGGTACGCTGTTAATCGTCAGCGTCTGTTTTTCCATGTCCCAGTCAATCTCTGCATGTAATAGCTCTGCAACGCTGCGAACAGGTACATACAATCTTCCATCTACCAGATAAGGTGTTCCATCTAATACATATCGTTGATCGTTGAAATAAACGGTCGGCACTCCGTCCCCTAAAATTACTTCATCGTTACTTTTCGTTACAATTTTCGCTTCTTGTGCATCTGCATCCCATGTTACAGAAGCACTCAATGCTTTAGCCACTGAACCTGCAGGCATAAACATTCTGCCATTCACCATATGTAGGGGAGAGCTTAGCTCAAAGGGACTGCCATCTAATATTACTCGCGTACTTTTATCCTCACGCGAGTCCTTTGCTGCAGCGGATGCTGATAATGGAACTACAGTAAGAAGAGACATCACTAGCAGCGCTAGCATAAATTTTCTGCTTACTTTCATTGTCAGTTTTAACATAAATCCTCCCGATTCTTTGTTTAGAATTGCTCGAGGTCTTGGTCTGTTAAGCATTATAGCATAGCAATTTCACGAAATTTCATTAGGTTTATCTCATAGATGAAGTTTTCATGAAGTTTACAAGGTTGTTTTTTTGTGAGTTTCTGTCAATGGTGATTTTTGGGAATCAATCAAATTCCCTTGATACGTCTTGTTTTTTTCAGCTTGTAATCTATGAATGAACCTCAATCATCAACTCGTCCAAAATCTCGTAAAAAAAATCGAAAAAAAGTTCATTTTCATAAAAATTCGTGCTGATTTGAAGCATTATGAGAAGAAAATGAGAAACTTTCTGGATAAAGCTGGATCGGGTAGACTTATTTTTTATCCGTGATAAGATAATGAGAGACCCGGTCATTTGGCTAGGGTCTATCAGTCTAAGGAGGTTTTTCGATGAAAGGAAACAATGAGCACTTGATCTTACATGGATGGATCGGAGGTGACATCTACTATGAGCCATAGTCTGTCATGGGGATTGCAGAAAGATTATATGCACGAGCAGTTGCTTCAGCTTGAGGAAATTCGCAGCCATCAGATGGAGCAATATGTACTACAGCATAACTTTGAACACAAGCGGTTAGAGCAGCTGCTTGATCAATATATACAGCACATTAGAAACTTATTGTCACTTTCAGAGCCGCCCCTGCAGCAAAGTGTACTGCTGCACCACGATATTGAGATCGAATATATAGAAGATGGCTTTATTGATAAATACTGCATCGTGCTCCCGAATGAAACAAATCCAGAGGAAGGTAAGATCTCCCTGCTATCGCCTGTTGGTCGCCAGCTTTTGCTCGCACCATTGCATAGTGAGCTGGATCTGGAGACACCTGCAGGAACAGTACGCATTAGAATTAATTCCATCGAACAGGCAGCTGCTTAATTAGCAGCCGCGTAGTTACTACAGTGCGGCATTTATACTATTCATTTTTGTAAGGGTTTTCCGTACAAATCGTCCGCCGGCTATGTGATGTCGGTTTTGTACGGCGGATGGGTGGCGACGGTTTTGTACGGCGGTTGGGTGACGACGGCTTTGTACGTTTTTGCGTACAATCACCCGAACGATCACCCGTACATCGGCTATGTGACGACGACCTTGCAACGGGTTTCTCACACAACTTATCGCCGTACGCGTTAAGTTCCCTTGCCGATTACCGTGCGCACCACACTAAAGAGGCTGGGACAAAAGGTATTCAGCTAACGAAAAAACCGAACTATCATACGAAATGCTTTTACAGAATTTCGTTATAGTTCGGTTTTCTTTGTAAATATTCACATGGTTTAGCTTATATGTTCGGCAATGGCAATGACTAAATTAGTTTTGTCCCAGCCTCTTGAATTTTAACTGCAAATTTCCGTCGTCCAGGAACAAGTTGAAATTTTAACGGAACTGAGCGACGTTAATTAACCAAAAGCAGCCTTCCATAAATTCTAACGGAACTCACAAGCGTTATTGGTGCAATTTCTACGTTTTTCACCTCGAATTGACCTCATAGCGGCGCTGAGTTCCGTTACATTTTTTTTCGGTGCCTTTACATGGGAATAAGGTCTCTGAGTTCCGTTACTTCGGTTTGCGTGTATGCGAAGCTAGTTTTGTCCCACCGGCTTCTTTTATCCCTATTATTCCATAACTTTATGTCGACTCCACACGCTATCGTGTGATATTTCGCACAGTTACTCTACAGACTTCAAGCGATATACACAGCTTTGGAAGTCGCCATAGAAGCGCGGTACGCTAAGACCCGCATACAGCAGATGATCCCCGCTGTAAACACCAGAATCCTGCCCCTCGAACACTTGATACGATTTATTCGGATCAAGCCCTTGCAGACGGAAGCGTCCGATCGCGCCATTCGGTTCCTGCAGCACCTTCACATACACAACGAATGCTTCAGTTTTATCCTTCGTTACGAACATCCACGCCGTTTCATTACCTTCGAACGGGCTCAGCAAGCGATAGAAGTCACCGAACTGAACAACATGGCGAATCTCCTTGTACAGCTCCACCTGCTGACGAACAAGATCTTTCTCTTCGTCCGAGAACTTAGACAGATCAAGCTCATAGCCAAAGTTACCAGACAGCGCGACATTACCTCGCGTTTCTAGCGATGTCATGCGATTCACCTGATGATTCGGTACTGCGGACACATGCGCCCCCATAGAACTTACAGGATATACAAGGCTTGTGCCGTACTGGATCTTCAAGCGAGAGATCGCGTCACTATTATCGCTCGTCCATGTCTGCGGCATATAATAAAGCATCCCTGCATCGAAGCGTCCACCGCCGCCAGAGCATGATTCGAACAGAATGTGTGGGAAGCTTGTCGTAATCTTCTCCATCACGCGATACAGACCAAGCATGTAGCGATGCGCAGTTTCACGCTGACGATCAGCTGGCAGCAGCGCAGAGCCGATCTCCGTCATGTTGCGGTTCATATCCCATTTAACATACGTAATTGGGGCACTCGCTAACACATCTGAAATTGTCGAAATAATGTACTCCTGCACATCTTCGCGAGAAAGGTCGAGAATTAGCTGTTGTCTCGCTTGCGTGCGACGACGTCCTTCGACATGCAGACACCAATCGGGATGATTGCGGTACAGATCACTATCAGGAGAGATCATCTCCGGTTCAAACCATAAGCCGAACTGCATGCCAAGATCGCGAACCTTCTGCACGATACTACCGAGCCCATTAGGCAGCTTATTGCGATCCACATACCAGTCGCCAAGCGAAGTCGTATCATCGTTACGCTTACCGAACCAGCCATCATCAAGCACGAATAGCTCGATGCCAAGCTCCTTGCCCGCTTGAGCGATATTTGCTATCTTTTCTTCATTAAAGTTGAAGTACGTCGCTTCCCAGTTGTTAACAAGAATCGGACGCACCTTGTCACGGAACTCACCGCGCGTTAAGCGATTGCGGTACAGATCGTGGAAACGACGTGACATACCGCCAATACCTTCATAGGAATGAACAAGCACAACCTCTGGCGCCTGGAACACCGCTCCCGCTTCCAACTTCCAATTGAAATCAAATGGATTGATCCCCATAAACATACGTGAATGCAAATAAGGGTCAACCTCAACGCCAGCTATAAAGTTGCCGCTATATACAAAGTTAATCCCGTACACATCACCATGCTGCTCGGTAGCTCCTTCACTTACAAGAGCAAGGAACGGATTCTGAACATGACTGCTAGCGCCTCGACGACTTTCAATCGACTGCATGCCTGGCTCAAGCTTGCGGCGATGAACATAACGCTCACGCACCCATGTACCTGACAGTTGCAGCATCTCATATTGATAGCCCGGCATATCAACGCTCATGCTGAGCGCACGGTTCAGCTTAAGCACATCGCTTCCTTCGTTGCGGTATTGTACCGAACGAGTAATCGCCGCATAATCACGGAATACCGAGTAGGACAGCACGATTGCTGCATTCGTCAGCTCATCACGCAATGTAATTAGAAGCGTCTGAGCTTCTGCATCGTCCTCTGTGTATACAGCAGGCAAGCCATCTAGCTGCGGTTTGCCGGACACGATCTTATGAGATTCATATAGAAAATTCGTCACTGTACTACCATTGGGCAGCTGGAATTGATACGCAGGGGAACGGAAGTCAGAATCCCCATAAGCAGGAAGCTCCTGTTGCAGCGTATCCAAGGAATATTCCAATTGATCCATATCCGTGCTCGGTGTGAATGAAGGGCGTATGTTTAGCTGATACAGATGGTTCAAGTCCGTTCCATCAATCGCACGTCCCCAATATAAATGCGCTACATGACCTTGATCAGTAATCTTCAAAACATAGCTTGTATCTACAGATTTCAGATGAAAAATTCGTGTTTCTTCATTATAAGTAATCATTGTATTCCCTCCTGAATCGATCATAAGATTTCCTTACTTATCTAGATGGTCTTGCATGACAACTTTCTCGTTCAACCAATGACGTTCCAATCTTAATCTGCATAGGTGCTTCACGACCCTCTATCCGCTCCACCAGCATATTGACTGCTGTTTTGCCGAGCAGCTCCGTATGAGCGTGGATTGTCGTAAGCGGTGGCAGCACGAAAGCAGCGAGTTCAATATCGTTAAAGCCGATGACGGACATCTGCTCAGGTACTGCGATCTCAGCTTCATGAAGCGCACGCAACGCTCCAACCGCCATATGATCACTTGCAACGATGCATGCCGTAGGCTGAATCGGCCGATCAAGCATGCGTTTCATCGCTTCATAGCCTCCTTGCGAAGACCAATCCTCAACCCATTCTACTCCGTCGTATTCGTGACCATACTTGCTCCGCATTTTTTCATAAGCACGGTAGCGATGTTCTTCGGATCGACGCAGCTGCCCTGACTGGCGCAACGAATGAACCCATTCCACCCCTCCGATAAATGCGATCTGCTCATGTCCTAGCTGAACTAGATAATCATATGCAGACTGAATCGCACCTTCAAAGTTCAGATGCACCGAATCGCAACCATGCACATCCTCACCATGATTGACGAACACAATGTTATCCGGATGTGGAAAAGCTTCAAGTACGTCATTAGCTTCAATCGAGCCAACGACTAAAAGTCCATCCAACGTAGCGGCCTCAGCAATAGCTGAAAAATGATCTCCGCGAATCACCTTGCCAATCGTAAGACCGAGTTCTTCGCATTGCAATTCAATACCTCGACGTACCGCCTTGAAGTAAGGATCATTATTCTCTTCGTCTGCCGTCGCCCAGAACAACAATCCGATCTCCGCTGTTGCACGCTGCATCTCCTGCTTCTGCCTACGTAGACGCTGCGGCTTGTAACCAAGCTGTTCAGCAATGGCAAAAATCCGCTCCCGCGTTTCAGCACTTGTACTTAAAGTAGAATCATTATTAAGCACACGCGAAACCGTTGCAGTTGATACTTGAGCAAGCTCAGCTATTTGACGAATCGTTGCCAACGGACATCCCTCCTTATATGAATATACTCAAATAGTAAATGTTTATCGTTGTTTAGTTAATATATTTACTTAACAAATACATCATAACCGATATACTATTAACTTTGCAAGTCAACGAGCCAACAAAAAAAGAATGGAAGCATAGGTGCATCTTGCACCTAGCTTCCATTCTTCCCTAAGTTCTACTATTACATTTGGATTTCTTCTGCATTAAGCGCCGCTTCTGGCAACTCGATTGCTTCAATGCCGTTGTGGTTAGAATATTCAGTAGTAATCGTAGAAACGATACTCATATCCTGTCCTTCAGCTTGCAGCTTCATGTCAGAGAATACGTCCATTTTCAATAGCTTATTCGTGCTTTTCTCTACTACAATCACATACTCAGCAGCGCTCACTTCAAAGCTTCCAAGCGCTGCAGCTTGTTCTCCAAGCTGTTCAGTAAGTAGGCTGTTGAACTCCTCGCCTTTTGCATTAAGAGTGAAGACGTAGTTGCCGTCTTTTTCTTCAACTGCAAAGCTTTCAGAGAAATCTACAAGCTGTGCAAGCTGAGCTGAAGGGTCAAGAGACTCTTGATTAATGCCTTGAAGTACTTGATCCATCATTTCAGCAGGAAGCTTCATCCAAGCATCGCTAGCTGGGTCTTTAACGAAGAATCCGTCTGCTGTAAAGTAAGAATCTACTTCTTGAATTACACCAGCAGCTTCAACCTTTGTAAGCTGTTTGAAAGCAAGCTCAGGTTTCATCGTAATGTCCATATCACTTACTGTTTTTGTTTCCATTACTTCGCCAGCCATGTCGATTGTTTGGTCAGCGGTCATTTTGATCGTAAAACTATCTAGATTATTAGCTTCAGTAACTACAGCAACGAATAATTCCTTCTCTGCCTCTGCATCAGTAGCCGTATCTTCTGTAGTAGCATCTTCTTCTTTATTAGCATCCTCGGTGTTGTTTTGCTCACCTTGTGAAGCAGTTGTTGGAGTCTCAGAGCTAACTGGCTCCTTATTGCTTTCACCACAAGCAGCAAGCAAAGCCATCCCCATAACTAGTAGTAAAGCCAGTAACGTCTTTTTCATTGAATGTTTCAAAGTATTACCCCTCTCCTATTCTCTAACTGCAAGCGATCGATTAGATAGGTTGTTGTATTTACCACTCGCAACCGTTGTTCAAGCCTCAGTTAAATACTGGGCTTTTTACAACAATACGGGAAATTATACCATATCTGACGTTCAGGTCAACACGGCAAAGGTCCTAGTTCAAAAGTTTATGCCCTCATAAATGTTCTTCTCTACTTATATTTACTTAATATTTCTTTTGGGATATGACAATAATCATTAGGATATCTAGACAACCTATCCTGATGTTCATCTGCACTTCTAACGTAATTTGTAAGAGGCAATACTTCAACAACAATAAGGTCATAATCAATTCTTTCACTAAGAAATGCCTTCGCCTCTTTTAAGTGTTCTAGCTTTTCACTATATACGCCTGTTCTGTATTTCACACCAACATCCTGTCCTTGTTTATTCAAACTATATGGATCAATGATTTCAAAAAAATATCCCATTAACTCCTTGATGGTTACAACCGTCGGGTCAAATCCTGTTTTTACACATTCAGCGTACCCATCATAATCACCTTCAAGGGTATCACTTGTTCCATTAGCTCTTCCCGCCTCTGTATGTATAACTCCTGGTAATGTTTTTATAAAAGCCTGTACTCCCCATAGACATCCACCTGCAAAATATACGACTTCCATATTGTAATCCTCCCTATACAGCAACATGACTCATTTATGAAACAGCATTTCAATACATTCGTTCCACTATCCTTAACATAACAGCATCCCATTAAAAAGACCACAAATCCTTGTTGGAAATGTGGTCTGAGTCTTAGTTTTAAGAATGATTCTGCCGTTCTTCCAGCTCATGTAGCTCGTCATGCAACTGCTCAAGCGTCTTGCCTTCTACATCGATTCCTTTTTGCTTAGCATAATCACGGATTTTCTCCAGCTTTTTAGCACGGAATTCCTGCTTGAATGCTTCCCACTTTTCAGGCTGTTCTTTCTTTGCTTGATCAACTTCTTTTTTCAGCTGATCGAGTGATTTACCTTCAGTACTAATGTCGAAATAAGTAGCAAGTCGCTGAAGCTTCTTCATTCGCATATTCTGAATCTCTTCGCTTGTCAGCTTCTTATGGGGATGAGCATGCGAATGAGAATGCATATGCTTCTCTTGTTTATCCTGTGTCTCACTCGATCTTTTTGAATCAAGATCCGATGCAGCTCCCATCGCCATCGGTACGATTAAACTATATGCAAGCATTGCGCTTGTTAACCATAATCCAACTTTTTTCATTCTATACCCTCCACTATGCTTGTTCTTGTTGCTTCAGGCATAGTATTACCCAGACAATGGGAGAGTATTCCATCTACTGCTGTTCAAGCTTTTCCAGCTCTTGCTTCAACCATCCTGCATCAAAATGCTCACCAATGAATACCGCTACATCATGAACATCACCTTGCGGTTCAATACGCATGAAGTCAGACTCTCGGTAAGCAAATTGAAACAAAAATCGACTTGGCACATCACGGAAAGTGACAATACCCTTCGCGCGATAAATGTTTGGCGGAAGCTGCTGCAGCCAAGCTTCGAACTGCTCGCTGTGTGGAGACTGCTTCCAATAATGTGTGTAAGACATCACATGTTCATGATGCTGATCATTGTGCCCATGTACATGTTCGTGATGCCCCTTATCACCATTCGCATCATGAACAGCATCTTCGTTCTGTTTTTCTGCTTGCTCTGCTACCACGTTGCTTGTAGACTCGGGCTGCAGCAGCCAGCTCCAATCATTCAGCTCACAATGCGATGCCGTTACGAGCTGAGCATGAGTATTCCACTGTCGCACAAGCTGCTCGAGCTCGACGATCTGCTCGGGATAAAGCCGGTCGCATTTATTAAGTATAAGTAGAGATGCGCATCTGATCTGATCCTGCATGAGACGGAATGTTTTATCTTTACTAGATCGAGAGCGCGCGAGCAGATGCTCGCTGTCAACAACCGTGATAACTTCCTGCAACACTGCATGCTTGTACATCGATGTTTCTGTAATCGCATCAATGCTTTCCATCGAATGTGCCGCACCTGTAGATTCAACAATAACGAGATCGGGCTTGTACTGCTGAAGCAGCTGATTCAGCTCAAGCGATAGATCCCCTCGCATACTGCAGCAGATACAGCCTCCCAGCACTTCAGCCATCGCCACCTCTCGACTTACAAGCTGACCATCCAAATTCACCTCGCCGAGCTCATTCATTAGCACCGCAGGCGTTAACCCTGCAGCTTGAGCCTGCGCGATCATATGCTGAAGCAGCGTTGTTTTACCGCTCCCTAAAAATCCTGATAATAAGTAGATAGGTACCATAGTAAGCAACTAGCCTTCCTTCTTCAATGTACTTCCACTATTATATCGTAGTCCAGCAACAACAAGAAAGCCCTTGGGCGCTCCGATCGCCCAAGGACTTCTCTAGTTCCCCTTACTTATAGCACACAAGCAATAATGATAACTAACAAGATGAACAATACTAAAAACCAAGCAGCATTTGTGCCACCGTAGCCGCCGCAGCCACCACCAAATTTGCCGTATGCTTGATTCCCAGCGCCAGATACTTTTGCCGCGTAATTCATAACTGTCAACTCCTTTTTCGTAAGGTACACCATATCATATGATCTTATGGACGAATGGTTTGGGCAGCGGCCTAAAAACTACATACTTCATCCAATAATTCCACGCTTGCCTATCTTCGAGTCAAGATAGACATTCGTCCACCCCTCTAAACGAAATAAACATATAGTATAGTGTAGTCACTTACTTGAGGAGGTGCATGTTGCTATGAAAGGTTACGCTGGAGGTTATGGAGGATACTCTAACGTTGCTTTTATTCTGGTGTTATTCGTCCTCTTAGTTATATTAATTTCTTGCTTCTATTAACAACTACCATCCATCAGAGCGTAAGCAACGCGCGAGGGGAGGAGAGCGGTATTTAGCTCTCCTTCTTTGTCTTTTAAAAGGAGGTTCAAAAAGTCCAGCTTTGATCACGAAGTCATACTGAGTGATTATTCGACATCGAATCTTGAATTCAGCCGAGCTTTCCGATGCTCACGTACCAACTACGTACGCTGCGCTTCTCAAGCTCTAGCTTTATTCAATTACAGCGTTTAGAAAAAACGCACATCGAAAGCTTATGCTTCGGTGCTGAAAGCCGAACTTTTTGAACAAGTATTTATAGGAAGTTCAAAAAACTCACCTTTGATCACGACTTTATGTAAATTGCTTTGTTAATTGCTCCGCAAGCTGAGTGACGTGCTCGATCTCGTCATGAATTGCAGCTGTTGCAGATTGCTGCTGCTCTGTGCTAGCTAGCAGTTGCTCAACAGAGGATACTCCCTGCTCCGTTAGTGCTGACATATTCACCATCTCGTCAACGATATGATCTGAATTTTGTTGAAGCTGCTTCGCAGCGTGATACAATTGCTCGATAATTGCTTGCATTATCGTGTTCTCCTGCTTCATCTGCTCATATTGATCAACAGCATGATTAGCCAGCTCTACCGATTGATTGGCCTCATATTCACCAAGCTTCATTCGCTCCATCGTTTCATTCGTTTCTGCTGATACTTGTGATAGCACTTCATTGATCTGCTGGGTTCCAGCCTGGGATTGATCAGCAAGATGACCAATCTCTTTAGCAACAACTGCAAATCCTCGTCCGTGCTCCCCTGCCCGTGCGGCTTCAATAGCAGCGTTAAGCGCAAGCAGCTTTGTCTGATTAGACAACTGAGAGATAAGCAGCATCGCTTGTTCAATCTGCTCCGTTGCCTTATGAAGTGACTTCGCTGAATGACTCGTCTCTTGAATCGATTGCGAGACATGCTCGGTATGCTGACATAATGAGTTTAGTGCTTCTTCATTACGTTCAACAGTAGCAGAGACTAACTGAGTATGCTCATGCAGCTCATGGAATGATTGGCCACTCTCATCAACGAGTTGCTTCATTACTCCAAGATCACGCTCGACAGAAGAGATTGAAGAATGCTGTTGCTCAAAGCCTTTCGTTACTTCCTGGAAGGACTGTACCATTTCATATGAAGTACGTACTTGCTGATCCGATTGACCTCGTATCTCTTGCGTTGCATGCCCAAGGCCTGATGACAGCTGTTCTAGTGTTAGGATCATCTCCTGTAGCTTTTCATCCTTTTCACGCTTCTCACCTTCAATTGCCGCCAGCATGCGGTGCTTATAGTGAAGCTGACTAATCGTTGCTAATGAAGTTAACACGAGGAACAAACCGTGCAAAGCAAGCATGCCGATCGAATAAGAACCTGTGCCGAATACAACCTGGGGAAGCCAGAACAAGCCTACAATATGTTGAATAGCAAAGATAATCGTGCTTAACGTAATTAGCTTAATCTGCTCATAATAAGCAATAACGGCAACGGTCATAAATATGGAAAAGTGCAGCTCAACCGTCCCACCACCTCCTGCGATCAATGAGATACTAGCTAGCGTTAATGTTAATGTATTCAAAGTCGGAACATAAGAATGCTCTGACTGACGCTTATGCAGCACAATCGCTACGACCAGTGTCAGTATTGGAAGAATAAGCAACAGGTTTAGTAGGAAGACATATACTCCATCATCTAGCATAATCTGCGAACCAGATGAATGATGACCATGCATCATAACAGGCATAAGATGAAACACGCGATTCAGTATGTGAAATATTACACTTAATACTACAGCTAAACTTGCATACATAAGCATTAATCTGTTTTTCTGTCTGTTCATACTCTCTCTCCTCAAACAATAGATGTCTAAAATTCATGTTAGTATAGCAGAGAGATCTGAACTTTAAATGAACAACTAGGGCGTGTCTCTGTAAATCAAAAGCAAAAAAAAGATCCAACAGGATGTTTATCCTGCTGGATCTTGATCATTACTCTTCTTTAACCTCTGCATACGTTCTACCCTGACTTAACCCATGCTTTGCCGCTATTGCAACTAAGTCATTATATTGATCTTCTGATAGTTTTTCTAGTAATAGTTCTTTCGCCGCTTTCTTTTCATCTGTATTCATTCCACCAGTAGCTAATTTTTGTAGAGATGCAATCTCTGAAGCTGACAAACTACCCATCAATGTCGTTACAACTTTGGCTTTTTCAGCTACAGTAATATTTTCTTCTACTTCTTTAGCTTTATCAACAGAGATATCCGCTTTATATCCTGAATCAGACTTGTCATCTTCAGGTTTCGTCGTTGCAACTGGCTTATCAGAAGCTGTTGGTTTGTCAGATGAACCCTGGTTATCTTTCGCAGAAGCATTTGTATCTTTTCCACCGACATTAGAGCTGCCTTGCTGATCAGTTCCATCTAATTGACCCGTCGAAGCATCTCCTGTATCTTGATCTGCACTTTCATCTGGTGTTACTGCGTCAGGTGTCGGCGATACTTCACTATCTAGTTCATCACCCTCAACTGCAATATTCTCGTCTTCGAGCAAGTCATCAACACTCATCCCAACCATTGAATCGAGCACTTTATCAACTGCATAATTGGCTGCGAATAAGCCACCTGCAACAAGTACAATTAGAATACTTGCTACCCAGATCGTTACTTTTTGCCATCTCTTCACTATAACCATCTCCGTCCAACTAAATATACTGCGACTATTCCTAGCATTGCACCCGCACTGTCAATCGCCACATCTCTAACACTTGCTCCTCGCCCATCGACAAACCATTGATGGGTTTCGTCAATGATCGCATAGCCCATTGCCGTGAAAAGAGAGATAAATAAAGCTTTTCTCCAGCTCCAGCCATTAATACGACCGAACACCATTATAATAGAAGCAAATAAAAAATATAACGAGAAATGTGCGGTTTTGCGCAATATATGATTCCACTGTTCTATGCTCATCTCTTGGCCTGTCCACTTTTCAACATAGGGTAAGGAATACGTCGCAATTGTCGTACTCAGCGCACCAGACTTACTAGCTGGCTGATTCGACAGAAGAAAAATCCCTACGATGAGAAGAAGTGTGATCACTACTAGCATTAGACGCAATATCGTAGACTTTTGTTTCATTAATTAGTAAATTCCTTTATTACCCTGTTCAAGTATTCAACGAATGGTTCTCGCAATTCTTCACGACGAAGCGCATATTCTACTGTCGCTTCTAAAAAACCAAGCTTATCTCCTACATCGTAGCGACGTCCACTGAATTCATAGGCATATACAGCTTCTGTGCGAGACAGCTGATTCAACGCGTCTGTTAATTGAATCTCACCATTCGCACCTGGAGGCGTATTTTCTAAGATCTTGAAGATCTCAGGCGTAATAATATAGCGTCCAAGGATCGCAATATTAGAAGGTGCTTCTTCAGTTTTTGGTTTTTCTACAAGCTGATTGACACGAGATACCGTTGGATCAATCTTATGCCCGTCGACGATACCATACTTATGAACATCCTTAAGTTCAACCTGCTGAACACCTAGCACCGAACTGTTGTAGTATTCATAAACATCAATCAACTGTTTTAAGCATGGCTTGTCGGAATACACAATATCATCACCTAGCAGAACAGCAAAAGGTTCGTTGCCTATAAAGCTTTTTGCACAGTAAATAGCATGCCCAAGACCTTTAGGTTCTTTCTGGCGAATATAGTGAATGTTAACCATATTTGAAATCTTTCGTACTTCTTTAAGTAAATCATTTTTCCCCTTAGCTTCAAGCTCAATCTCAAGCTCAACGGACTTGTCAAAGTGATCTTCGATCGATTTTTTGTTCCGGCCGGTAATGATTAATATTTCATCGATGCCAGATTCAACCGCTTCTTCAATTATATATTGCAGCGTAGGCTTATCTACTATGGGGAGCATTTCCTTCGGTTGTGCCTTAGTAGCAGGTAGGAATCGTGTGCCTAATCCAGCTGCTGGAATTATGGCTTTGCGAACAGTCATGATCGAACCTCCTTTGAGAAGCTAATAAAATTCCATTTTTTCCACTTATCTTATTGCGTAATGTATCACAATACAGTCAAAAAAGTATATTTCTAGATCCAGAACTTGTCTTTAGGAGGAGTTAGCGAAATACTTTCTCCCATATCTGATCGAACAGCTAGTTGATATATTTGTTCCGCAAAATATATATCGTGCATCGATAAACCTATATTGTACGCAATAATTCTTTCTTTTTCATCCTGACGTCCATTTACAGATCCATCGAGAACACTTGAGACCTCTGCAAAATTCTTAAATCGATTAAAATATTTAAAACCTCTAACATGCTCTGTATCGTCTGCAAATATTTTATCAAAAAATAAATCACAATTCATAAATCCTCTAGTATGAATGGGTACAACTAAACAGCCTTCATCATAACAGCTATCATCACATAAATCATCCGCAAGATAAGTAGCTGATGAAATAATAACATCACTTTCACTTATAGTATCCTTATATGTGTCACAGAACTCAAATTCAATATTTTTCGAATAAGGAGAGTTTTTAATATATTCTTCAAACAATACATGTTGGTCTTTATATTTAAACAATTTCATTATAAATTTTTTTCTTGGATAAAGAGCAAGTAGGACTTTTAGTGTTGCTCTTGCTTGGTTTCCCAATCCAATGATACCCATTTTACTGAAATCTTTTTTTCCAAATAAACTAATTGAGTGAGCTGCAACAGCACCAGTTCGCATTGTGGTAATATAATTACCATCAATTAAAGCTTTAAGAGCCCCTGTCTTATAATCATATAACATTATCTGACTGTCTAATGTAGGACTTTTAGTAGGGTATCTTGTTACAATCTTTACTCCCCCTATTTCATAATGAGGGAGTAAAGAGGGCATTACATTATAAAAGATATCGTCGGTCGGCTTCATACTTATTTTTGCTGGAAGAATGACTTGATCCTTGTTTTTCAACATATTAGTAACCCATTCTAAACACTGTAGAGGGTCTATATTCAATAGTTGTATATCTGTATTTGATATTATTTTCAACGAATCATTCATTTAACAGCCTCTATTCTAATAGCGATTTTAAAGCATTTACTAACTTATCATTTTCTTCTGGTCGCTTGACAGCTATACGAATATACTCTCCATCAAATCCATTTTTTGAAGACAAATCTTTTATTAACAAATCATATTTATCCAACAATTTTTCTGTGATTTCCTTTGCTGTGTGTGGCTCTAAAATTTCACACATAACATAGTTTGCTTGAGATGGGATAACACGTAAACACTTGATTGTTGCAAGGTCTTCAATATATTTTCTTCGAGTTACTTTAAACTTTTTAATGGCATCTTCATAATCACTTTTATATTTCTCAAAAATCTGCATATAAAACTCACCGAATGAGTTAATATTCCAAATAGAAACATCCTTTTTAATATATTCAATTATCTCAGTGTTATTTGAAGCAAGAACGCCTAGACGAAGCCCTGGTACTCCAAATGATTTGGAAATACTCTTAATAATTATAAGATTAGGATGATCATTCAATAATTTTTCATCTAACAATGAAGAATTTTCTTCTTCAGCAAAATCAATAAATGATTCATCAACAATAAAGGTAATATCTCGTTCGGCTGCCCAAGTCGTAATCTTAATAACATCATTCTTTTTAATATAATTTCCAGATGGATTATCAGGATTAATTAGTAGTAGTGCTGATATATTAGTATTTTCATAATAGTCCATTAAATCTTGTGCAGTATAAGAATATTCTTTATTTTTTGGATAAAACTCTACAATTTCTTCCTTGCATTTTCTATTTGGATATTCTTCGAATGTTGGCAATATCATTCCAATCCTACCTGTTATCTTTTCAATTAAGGACTTAATAAGTTCAGCTGCGCCATTACCGACAACTACATGTTCTTTTTTTAATCCAAAGTATTTTGCAGCCAATAAACTATTAACATTCATACCAGATGGGTATTCACAAATTAAGCGTTCAAAATTGGCTTTAATTTCGTCCATTAATTTTGAAGAAGGATAAAATGGATTGACCAAATAACAAAAATCAATTAATCTAGGATATCTCCAGTATCCACCGTATCTACTCTGTATTCTTTTTAATTTATCCTCTGCTGAGGTAGTAAAAATTGATTCTGCAATATCTAAATCTTGTACATCATCGATTTCATACCATGATTCATCTCCAAGTTTAGTTGCTTTAATTTCTGGCTTATCTAGTAGTGTTATTACCTTTAATACTTGTTCATAATATTCATTATGTCCAAGTGCTTTACTATAAGCCTCTAAAAATGGTACGTAGTGTGTTGTAGAAAATTTCTTACTAAATTTATATATATTAACAGTCTTATAGTAATTCTGAATATCTTCATACTTAAAATCTTTTTTTCCTAAAAAGCTTTTGATATTGTTATTCTCATCCAAAGTTACAACTGTTCCATCCATCCAGCTCTCATACTTTGCTACCAATGCCAAACTTGGATATGGATCTTCAATAATTTTAGTTAAAACAGAATCCTCAAAAATCAAATCTGATTCAAGTAATAATGTGTCTTCATTTTGCAAATGTTCCCTAGCCATATATAGTGAGTAAATATTATTTGTTTTATCAAAAATTTCGTTATTAACATATTCAATTGGTGTTTTTACATTTAACTTCGATATATATTCGATTAGTTCATTTCCTTTGTATCCAACTACAATAATAACTTTTGTTAGGTTTATTTTATCAAGTTGTGAAAGCATTCGTTCAATCATTGTAACACCATTAACTTTAACCATACATTTTGTATTGTTGTTTGTTAGATCTTTTAATCTCTTACCCATACCTGCCGCTAGAATTATTGCTTGCATTTGTAATTCCTCCTTTGATTTTCATCATTTAAAATTCACTCAATTAAATAAGCCTTAAAATGATGATGTGAAACTCTTTTATCTTCTGGTGGTAATTTCATGTAATCACCATAAACTTTAGTGAGCCATTGATGATAACCAATTGGAACTTTATATTCTTCTCCCTCAAATAACTCTAATTTATACTTTTCAAATACTTGCTTTGAAACACTTGGAATACTTTTATTACTACTCCAAACAATCATACCTACTTCTTTAGCATTATTATATTTATTTGATTTGGCAAGATCAGATAATTTATTAACTAGACAATTAGCATTTAACAACTTAATAATTCTTAATATCCAGTTTTTGTATAGTTTTCTTTCTTTTCTAATCGGAGTACTAGTATAAGAAAGTAATTTTTGCACTATTGTAATTTTCTTAAATAATTTAACTTGCTCTTTTTTCTTTTCCGGAAGTCCATCAATAGGAAAAATATCTACATTGATTCCAATACCTTCGAAGTTTTCATTTAAATCTTCCACCAATAGTGTTCTTTGGTCTGAAACCTTAGCAAATGGGTAACAATATTTTGAATCATTCTCATTGGAAAATACTTTAAAATTACTATCATCTTTATTAAAGATTGAAATAAAAACTTCGTAATCTGGTCTTGGCATCAGAAGATCAATGTCATCATCCCAAGGTATGTAACCCTGATGACGAATCGCACCAATAAGGGTGCCAGAACCCAAGAAGTAAGTAATATTGTTTTTGTCACAAAAATCAGCTATTACCTGCAATATATTTAACTGAATTTCTTTAATTTGACTAACTGTTAATTCTTTCACTTACTGTCATCTCCCAAACTAAGTACTCTATCGTTCACAATATTTTTTTCAAATAATATAATCTAGTACTCATTAATATAAGCTCAGTTAGACACCTAAGGATAGCAATATTCATTAAAGTAAAGTAACCAGCTGCAGCTAAAATCAGAAGTCCGATGATATGAAAACTTGCAGATATAATAGTAGTTTTTGTAACTTCACTTACTTTTCCAACGGCACCTAGCACAGGAAAACCAATTAACATTGCTGGAAATGATAATAGCAAAACAGGTAGTAGCATCTTAAAAATCGGAGATGCTTCTATATATTGACTACCAGCCACAATTAGCATAATAGTATCAGTAAAGAACCAAACTAACACTATCGTTAGTAAGATAAGTGGCATAAAAATAAGTAGTATTTTTTTTACCAATCTAATATCCTTCTTAGCTACCATATGAGGGTATAAACTATTCACAATTGGAGTATATAGGGATTGAGCTATGCCTATTAAATTATAACTTACACTCCAATATGCAACTTCACTTAAAGGAATATTCATTATTCCAAGCATTAAAGTATTCACTACTCCAAAGGCTGTTGTTGCAAAGTTAGAAATAAAATATATTGTTGAAGTTCTTATTGTAAGAAGTACATTTCTTAATGATGTAAATTGAACTTTAATTTTCAGTTTGTATATAATATGATGCCAAGTTAATATGATTGCTATAACAGATCCTATTATATTTAATAACGGTACCCAAAATACATCCTCTTTATTCTGTACTAACAAAAATGTCAATAAAGTAGTAATGGTTTTTGAAATAAGAAAACGATTTGTAATAATAGCCATTCTCTCAATACCACGAAATAAATAATCTGGTAGTAAAACAGATAATATGACAGTACCCAAATATAAATATGATAGAAACAAATACTCTCTTAAAATCGGCAAAATAAATACAGTTATTGTAAAAAGCATTAAACACAATGAAATAAGTAATAATTTAGCTTGAATAGTACTGCCTAGAATTAGGCTAATTTTATTAGCGTCATTTCGATGCAAAGAAATATCTTTTGTTGATGATAAATTAAAACCATAATCAATAAATATTTGAAAAAAAGTAATTGTTGCGGTTAAATATGAAACTACTCCAAACAATTCAGGCTCTAGCACCCTTGTTAGATATGGAAATGTTATTAATGGGAATACATATTGAGCAAATGTCATCATATATTGCATAATAGTATTATTAATAAGTCTTTTGTATTTCATTACTCCAATTCCTTTTCGCATATTTTAATGCGCTATTTCCATTAATTATTACTATACTTTGTTATATTTAAGTAATTTAAAATGAAGTAGTAACTTACAAACGATTAATTTTAAACTTCTCATTCCATTGGATAAACTTACTGGCTTAAGATAGTTTCTAAACTGTTCATAGTATTGCTTAATAATTAATGGATCAATGTTATTATCAAATGCAAGAAGTAACCTATACGTAATCAAAGCAGGTAGTCTATAGTTTAATAATTTATTTTTTATCGTATTCGCCTGAAAAATATCATTACTTAGTAGCCTGTTTATAGATTCTACGTCTTTTTTTATCTTATCTATACTAAATGCAGATAATTGATCATTATCAAAGCCGAGGCGATAATTTGTTAAATAATCATCAACATAAACTATTTCATTAGTATGGGCAATTACATGACAAAAGAATTCAAAATCTTCGCCCCATGAAACACCTTCTGCAAACTTAATGGAATTTGAAACTAAAAAATTCTTTTCAATTATCCAACAAGACGTATGAATAGAAACCTTCCCTAAAACATAATACTTCAATAAATCTTTATCTACGAACCTAGTCTTTTTATTTTTAGTTAATTCAGGAGTTACTAATTTATATCCACAGTAACAAATTTTTTTCTTCTTAGATTTTATCTTATTTAGCATTAATTCTACGTATCTTTCTTCATAAGAATCATCTGCATCTAAGAAACATATATATCTTCCTTTAGCTAATTCGATCCCCTTGTTCCTAGCAATAGAGACCCCAGAATTTTGTTGAGTGTAAACATTAATATTTGTATGTTTACTCGCATATTCATTTAAAATGTCTTGAGTTGCATCTTTACTTCCATCATTAATAACAACTATTTCAAATTTTTTATATGTTTGTTTCAACAAAGATTCTATTGAATTCCGTAACTTATTTTCTCCGTTATATACGGGAATAACAATACTTACTTCATATTCCACATTTATCACCCATTAATAAAATTAAAAAACTACTATATCTTCTTGAGTTTTAACTTATCTTCTTCTTGATCCTTATCTACTTCATTTAGAGCTAACTTAATAAATACAATTATTAGTAGTACCAATCCAGACCGCATGCTTTCACCTTTAAAGTTAGCTACTAATAACATAAAGAATAATGAATATGAAATAGCTCTATTAATTATAAATTCTTTGCTTTTTTTATTCTTATTATTACCATTAGTAAATATGAAATTAAATATTGATAAATATAGAATAATTATATATATTATCCCTCCCATAAACAAATCATTAACATATCCTATATCAGAGCTATTAAAACCATATTCTAAAGCATTTCCAGCATAAACACGAAAACCTTCACCGAATAACATATTAGGTGGCATAAATAACATATTTTCAAATAGAGTTGTATAGTTTCCACTTAATTCTCTATCAAGAAAAAAGTTAATAGTATCATTGAATCCAGAAATAATCCAATTAAATGTATTAGGCACAATATATTTAGCCACACTTAATACGGTAATTAGTGCAAATATACTAAAGAACATATAGGCTATTATTTTTGATTTTGATTTTCCTTTTAGTAATAAATATAATACACATATAACAACACCAACTATAAAAACGACTAAGCCAATTCTTCCATTCAATAATATATTTATTAATAAAAACGGAATATAAATAATGTAATTCCACTTTTTTAATATTGCATATACAAAAGCTACTGTACAGAGTATTCCATGATACGTAGGAGTAAAAAATGTATAGTCACTACTAATACCATAAATTCTATTTGCGGATATAAATATATTTTCTGGTCTACCATTATAATATAAATCTAGAGCAATTTCTTTCAATGAAGGAAAAACAATCATTGCAATACAAATAAAACTTTGTATAACACCAAGATTTAAAGGAAATCTTATAATTTCATCCTTCTTCATACCATATTTTCTTATAAAAAGATAAAGAAAGCTTATATGAATTATTTGAAGTAGTATGAAGCTATTTTGTACTATTCTCAATTCTTGATTTGCTATAGTAGCTCTAATTGTAAAATAAAGAATAGATATTAATATACCTAAAACTAAATAAAATAAATGTTTATTAATATTTAACATTTTATTTTTCTTTATAAAAATAAATATCGGAACAAGTAATAAAAATAATCCCGCTAATAAAACATGACTTCGGATTCCAATAAAAGAGCTAAGTTCAGGAAAATAAAAGATATAAAATCCATATAAATATATAAAAAACAAGACAATTTTATCTTTTTTCATTCTAGTAAAATCTCCATTCAGTATATCTTATCAGTGGAAGTTAATATTAAGGATGAACATTACTACGAAATTTAATTGTTATCTATTCGTGTAAATTGAATACAACATTTCTCTAAATTCTTCGTAATTACTCATAAGATTAGACTTTTCATATGCTCCTTTTGACTTAGTCATATAATAAGTTTCGTCTTGTAAAAGTCTAATCGTCTCATCAATTAATATTTGTTCGTCATTTATAACTAACCCTGATGAAGAATCAACAATTCTCGATACCTCCCCTACATCAACACTTACAACTGGAATAGATAAAGAAATGGCTTCTATTGCCACTAAACTATATCCTTCATTTTTAGATGTTATGCAAAGTACTTTTGAATTTTCAATATAACTGTATGGATTTTCTTGAAAACCTAATATTTTTATATTATCATTTAATTTCATTTGATTAATATATTCTTCACATTCACTAAGTAAACTACCATTACCAACCATAACTGCCTTTACACTAGGAATAACCAATTTCACTTTATGCACTATATTAATGAATCTAAACGGATTTTTAACATCCTCTAGTCTTCCCACGAAAATCAGGTCAGATTTATGCTCTTTATCATTGTAATTGCTTATTTCTATAGATTTACTTCTTATCTTTTCAGAATTTATTGGATTACCTATATTTATAGACTTATTTTTAATAAATTTTCTAAATACATAATTTCCAACTATCTTTGGAGAAACCGTAAGAATTTTGTTAAATTTGAAAGAGCTCATTAAATATGCCAAGGATCGCAGATTAATTTTTTTAATCCAATCTGGATTACTATGAATATGACTTATTAATAACTTATCTTTCTTTAATAGCGAACATAGAATGCTTGCTTGAAAATCGTGTGCGTGAATAACATCTGGGTTATATTTATTAATAACTTTCTTAAGATTGTTATAGTTAAAGTTATCCATTAACATATACTCTATTTTGTTATTTATTAGTGTTTCTTCAATTTTACCTTTTGTACTTGCATAAACAGACTGCATATTATCATAAGAATTGATCATCTTGATAGTCTCTATAACAACATTTTCAGCCCCTGAATAACTAGAACTTTGCAATACATGTAGTATTTTCATAATTTCCTCGCAAAACATATTTAGATTTTATAAATTTCGGACATTTTCTCAAAAATCATATCTTTACTGAATAAATTCACCTTATTACTATTGTATTCTCCGAATTTTTTAATAAGATCCTCAGATTCAATCAACCTACATATTGCATTTCCAAAGCCCTTATCGTCCCTTGGGTCCAGCAAGATACCGCCCTTATCATCATCTACTAAATCTATATTCCCTCTAATGTTAGAGCAAATAATCGGTAGACCAGTAGCCATCGCTTCCATCAGCGAAACTGATAATCCTTCTCTATAAGAAGGAAAAATGAATATATCCGAAATTTTACACATTTCAACAATATCATCTCTATATCCCATAAAAATAACTTGATCATCTACATTAAGTTTGAAGCATAAATCTTTTAAGTAATTGTCCAATGGACCTTTACCACAAATAATATACTTTACATTTTTTGTATTAATATTTGCTAAGGCCCTTATCACTACTTCGTGATTTTTATTATCGTTTAATTCTCCGACGGATAATATAACTTTACTATCTTGACTAATTCCAACTTTTTCTCTCTTTTTCATTATATCAACATGAACATCTCGTAATTTTTGCAAATCAATACCTACACCTGGCACATATTCTAGTTGTTTAGGGTTAAATTTTTTTGCTCTTTGAAAGTCTTCATTATTGATAGTAATAAGAGTGTCTGTATAATTAGATAACCACCTTTCAATTGGATAATACAATAACCAATTGATATACGGTGCTCCAGTGTAAAAATGAAATCCATGCGCCGTGTAAATAACTCTAGTTTTCTTGTTTTTTTTTTGTTTAGCTGCTAGCCTTCCAATAGCACCGCCCACTGGTGTATGGCAATGAATAATTTCATAATTATTTTCCGAAATTATGTCTTTTAAGTGTTTATACACAAAAAAGTTATTTAATTTTAATGGATTACGTTCAAAAGGTAAATCAATATATTTATCGCAATAAGGAATGATGCAATCGCTCTTAGTTTCAAAATCATTAGCCGCACATACATGTGTTTCGTAACCATTCTCTTGAAACCATTTCAAAAATGGCAGATGAAACGTCATTATATGTTTTTGAACTACTGTTGCAATAAATAATACTTTTTTCAGTTTAATTCTCTCCCTATTCACTTACTTGCTTAATATCCTATTATCTTGCGCCATCACCTGTTAAAACAACTTTTATAGTCTTGAACACAATCAGGAAATCCAATCTAATGTTTCTTTCCTGTATGTAATATATATCTAGTTGGAGTTTTTCTTTTGGTGTTATGTCGTATCCACCATTCACTTGTGCCCATCCAGTTAAACCTGGTTTAACCTTGAGCCTCGTTTTAAAACCAGGGATTTCTTTCGAAAACTCTTCAGTAAACATTGGCCGCTCAGGTCTTGGGCCTACAATACTCATATCACCTTTAAGGATATTAAATAATTGTGGTAACTCGTCAATTCTCGTTTTTCTAATAAATGCACCAATTCTAGTTACTCTTGGATCGTTTTTTGTTGCCCACTGCGCTCCATTTTTTTCAGCGTCTATAAGCATTGATCTTAATTTTATGACATAAAAAGACTTCCCATTCAAGCCTAATCGTTCTTGTTTATAGAATGCTGGACCTTTACTTTCAAATTTTATGAGTATTATTGCAACAAAAACAATCGGAAAACTAATAATTAAACCAATAAGAGACAACAGAACATCCATTAAGCGCTTAAAATACACGTATATTTTTGTTTCCGTTGAATTAACGTTTCTTACTACTTCAATTTCATGTTCATAACGTTTAGAAAGTTCCCTGTACTCTGCACCCATTACTCTCACCTTCTATTTATTTATTCAGGTATTTTGATATATTGAATTTTCAAATTTCCATGCATCTCTGACCATATCATGAATTGTACGTTTTGCACTCCAACTCAATTCTCTTTTTGCTTTTGATACATCCGCATAACATACCGCTATATCTCCTGCTCTTCTATCGCTAATCTCATATGGGACATCAATATCATTAATAATCATAAATGCATTAACTAACTCTAGCACTGATGTACCTTTTCCAGTTCCCAAATTATATATATTGAAACCTTCATTTAAATTTTCGAGTGCTGCAATATGACCTTCTGCTAGATCCACAACATGTATATAGTCCCTTACTCCTGTCCCGTCATGAGTCTCATAATCATTTCCAAAAACCTTCAATGAACTCAACTGACCTTTTGCGACTTTCGTAATATAAGGCATTAGATTATTAGGAATACCATTTGGACTCTCACCTAATAGTCCACTTTCATGAGCACCAATAGGGTTGAAATATCTTAGAATTGACACTTTGAAATTTTTATTTGATTTAGCAATATCTATCAGAATACGCTCACTAATAGCTTTTGTTTCACCATATGGGTTAGTAGTTTTCTTAAGTTCCATTTCTTCAAATAATGGCGATTGATTATCCCCGTATACAGTCGCTGATGAAGAAAAGACGAATTTTCCAACATTATATTTTAAGCATAACTTACTTAAGATCATCGTACTTACCAAATTAGAGTAGTAATATTCAAGTGGTCTTTCGACTGATTCTCCGACTGCTTTTAATCCAGCAAAGTGTATTAGACCATCAATTTTTTCTTTCTTAAATACACTCTCAACTTTTAATTCGTCAGTTATATCAATCTCATAAAATGTTAAATTACAATCTGTGATTTTCTTTATATTTTCAAGTACTCTGTGATTACTATTGCTTAGATTATCAATCACTACCACAGAATAATTTTTAGTCAACAACTCTACAACAGTATGGGAACCAATATACCCCAAACCACCAGTTATAAGAATTTTCACCTTATCACTCCATTCATGCATGATAGACTAAGACAAATAGCTATATCAATGTTTTCATATAGAAATCATAATATAGCTATTTGTAATTTCATCTACTGTTCCTCTTGTCCATAATAATAGTAATAGTAGTCGTCTTTAGCTTTGCGTTTCGCATTGTTTAACACAACACCAACGATTCTCGCTTTTACAATTTGCAACCGTTCCTTAGCATCTAATAACGCACTGCGCTTTACCTTACCAGCCTCTGCTACGAGTACAACGCCATCACAATGTGTTGATATAAGCTGCGCATCAGTTAGAGCTAGTACAGGTGGCGTATCGATAATGATCTGGTCAAACTGCTCCTTCAGCTGTTCTAGAATAGCACCAAGTGTCTTAGAACCTACCAGCTCAGAAGGATTCGGCGGTATCATACCAGCCGTTATTGCACTTAAGTTCGGAATATTCGTATCTTGAATCACTTCATCAAGTGATGCCTGCTTCGTTAACACATGACTAATGCCTAGACGATTCGATAGCTTGAACGTTTTATGCACGGTAGGTTTGCGTAGATCGAGCTCGATGAGAACTGTACGCTTATCGCTTTGCGCATATGTCGCTGCTAGATTCGCAACCGTTGTAGACTTGCCTTCTCCTGGACCCGATGAAGTTACCATAATTACTCTTAGATCCTCATCAACGGCAGAAAAGCTTATATTCGTTCGTAATGTTCGATATGCTTCGCTGATCGGCGACTTCGGATTCGTAACAGAGATAAGATGTCTAGCTTGAGTATCATTTGGAGACTGTGACATTAGATGCTACCTCCGTTCTTGCGGCATTCGTTTTAAGCTTTCCTATTTCCATATCTTCTTGAGTAACACGCGGAATGCTCATCAATACAGGAAGATCAACATATTGAAGAACATCTTGCTCATCCTTAATTGAGTCGTCCAAGTATTCAAGCAAAAGAGCTAGTCCTACGCCAAGTAATAATGCGACAATAATACTTAATGCTATATTCAAAATTGGATTCGGGGCTACCGGCGATGGGTTTTCAACCAGCTTCGCCTCATTCAATATGTTTACATTGTTAACGGTCATAATTGTTGGAATTTGCTCCATGAACACTTTTGCTACTTCGTTTACTACTGCAACTGTTGTTGCATAATCTTGATGCTTGGCAGAGATTGTAAGCACCTGCGTATTACTTACTGATGATACTGAGATCATACTTTTAATCTGATCCCCTGTTAGTCCAAGCTCAGGATTGCGTTCTGCTACTTTGTCTGTAATTGTTGCTGTTTTAATGATTTGCTTATACGTATCTACTAATCTTATATCTAGATTCACACTATTAAGATCTAGAGCCTGCGTCATATTTTGAGAGTTGTTAACAATTAGTTCTGTAGACGATTCATACACTGGCTTCATAAATCCATAGCTAAACACAGCCGTTATTATTGCTAATACAACAACTAATCCTATTATTAACTTAGTTCTTTTTAATATGATCCTGACGTAGTCTTTCAATTCTAGCTCCATGGACTATAAGTACCCCCATATACATGATCTTCGGTCTATCAAGCAGTAAGAGTCTTTACCCCGACTGCTAATGGGGTAAAAACTCTCACACTTTACTCTAGCTTGCTATGCATATTGATTATCTACGGTCAAGAAGTTTTGCAAGAATTACAGCTGCTTCAGCTCTAGTTGCATCGCCTTTTGGATCGTAATTGTTTTTGCCTTTACCTTGGATAATGCCTTCGTTTTTGATCAACGCAACATTGCCACGGTGTACAGCAACTACTTCGCTACCATCTACGAATTGACCAAGAATACCGTCAACGTCTGAAGCTGGTTGGTAGTTAATTGCAGCTTTCAATGCGTTCGCTGCCATAGTCGCCATTTCTTCACGAGAAATCTTAGCGTTAGGATCGAAGATTGAAGCGCTGCGGCCGTTCACGATGCCATATGCAGTAGCTGCAGAGATTGCATCATGGTACCATGCAGTTTCGCTTACATCAGAGAATGTAAGGTCAGCTGTTGCATTCAAGTTGAACGCACGAACTAGCATTGCTGTGAATTCAGCACGTGTTACATCACCATTAGGATCGAACTTGCCATTACCTTTACCTTGTAGCAGACCTTTGTCTCCAAGGAATTGGATCTGATCTTTCGCCCAAGCGATGTTAGCAATATCGTTGAAGGATGCGCTGTTCTCAACAACTACGAACTCACCAAGTTGGTTCGTAAAGAATGTAATTGTTTTAGCTTTTGCATCGTATTGGCCACCAACAAGAGTTAGGCTGCCATCTGTTACTTGAGCAACTGTAACGTTAGAAGCAGTACCGTTCACAGGAAGAGTTACACGGTATTGTTGTTCGAATGCTGTAAGGTCAGCACCTTCACCATCTTTTACAGAAATGCTGTATGCATCGGATTTTGCACCTGCTACGCTAGAAGCAGCTTTTTTGATTGCTACTTTGCTAGAAGCTTTTAATTGGTCAAGTGCAATCTCAACAACTGCATCACCAGTTTTAACACCTACAGTAGAGATTCCTTTAGAAGTTAGGGAATCGATTAGTGCTTTGCTCACGTCTACTTGTGCGTTAGCAGTAATACCAATATTGTAGATAAGTGCTGGATCGATCGCTAGTTCAATACCTTTAGCTTCGAACGCTGCTTTCACTGCATCAAGAACAGTGTTCAATTGAGTTGAGTAGATGTTTTCCATTTGAGCTGGCGTTACATTAAGTGAAGACACGCCTTCTTCAACGTTAACCGCACCAGCAGCTTGTACTAGCAACGCTTCGCTAACTAGATCTTCAACCAAATGCTTAAGACCGAATGTTAGTGTGTTGTTATAAAGCTCAGGATTCGCAGTTAGGTATGCATCAACAGCACCAGCAATTGCTTGAGCTTTAGCAGCGTAGTCGCTAACTAGAGCTAGGTCGCCAGAGATCACGATACCACCACCGCCACCTGCGGAACTACCAAGATTGTAAGTAGCTGTGTTGTTAAACAACGTTACACCGTCAAAGTCAGCAGGAATTCCAGGGAAGCCTCCATCTAGTACAGCAGATACTGTAACAACTTTTGAACCTGATTCTCCTCTAAGATCTAGAACAACTCTTTCTTCAAAGGAATCTCCAACTGTCTCAGTACTTACTGTACCAATTGCAGTACCGTTAGTTGTTGTCGCAGTCCAGTTTACAGCTCCAAGTACAGCAGATAGTTTTGTATCATAATCAATTTCGAAGAAGTACTTTTTGTTTGTATTTCCGTCTGCAGAGATAAGCGGTTTAGCTTCAAAGTATTGTTTAGCATAACCGATCGCTAGTGCTGCTGCACCTTTAGCATAGATAGCTTGAGCACCTTCATCTAGGCTATTTTCATATGCTGCATGCAATGTATCAACATCTTCTAGCAATGCATTTTTATCGGTATAAAGCTCTTTCAATGCATTGATGAATGTATTGTCTTCTCTTGCCCATTGTTCGTTAAGAACATCTTTAATTGCTTGCTTAGATGCTTCAGATAAGCCGCCATCTTCATTCAAGAAATCAAATCCTACAAAGTCACCGCTTTCGATCTTAGCAAGAACGGAGTCTTTAATTTCTTTCAAGAAAGTAGCTACATCATTACGGTTAATTTCTTCAGAGATGTATCCTTCAAGCTCTTGGTTCAGATTAGCGATCGCTGTTTCAAGATCTGCGCTAAGATCGCCAAAGTTTGAACCTTCAACTGAAGCATAATCTACTACTAGTTGAGTAGCTAGTGCTTTAAGATATCCTTCGATTACATCATAGTCAATCGCAGGGTTAATTGTTTCCAACTTATCAGCAAGGTTCGTACCTACAAGATTAAGATCAAATGCAGCGATATCACTTGCAGCTTGTGCAGTCATATTTTCATAAGCTTCAACCAAAGCATCTTCTTTAGCCATTTGAGCAAAGATATTTTTTAGTGTAATTGCAGCTTTTTCAACATTGTTTTCTTGTACAGAAGCAGTAGCTGCAGAAGCCTTGTCAATCACCTTATAAGATACTGGAGCAAAAGTCATCGCGCTTGCAGTAGCAAGAGCAATTGCAGATGTAAGCAATACTTTTTTCTTCATTCCATTCTCTCCTCTTAACATTTAATTTAAGTTAATTTTTCGTAAAGTGCTTCTTTCTCTGCTTTGTATTGAGCAGCGAGATTAGAAGCATCATCACCAATTTCGTAATTGTACTTTTCCAGATCCGCATTGAGTCCATCTAAAATAGCTTCAACTTGAGCATCCGCTTTTCCCAGTAATGTTAGCCCTTGTTCCAAATAACCGGCAGCTTCTTCAGCATCTTCCGTTTTCGCATATTTGTTGTACAGGCTCATTACTTGAGGAATTAGGGAGTTTTTCATGCGAGTCAACTTAGCCTCAGCAGCACTTACTAGCTCATCACGAGTCGGTTGTTCAACTTCACCAGGAGTTGTTCCTCCCCCAGTACCACCGCCAGGTGTAGTTCCTACTTCTCCGGAACCGGTCCCTGGATTCTCGTTATTGCCTGTGCCAGGATTGGTAGTCGTACCGTCTGTGTTACCATTGCCATTACCATTCTCGCTACGCGCGTTCATCGTAATAGTGTGTGTAGCAGAGCTGTATGAAATATCATGTTGAATCAATTCTGCAAAGTAACGTAGTGGAACATAAAGCGTTCCTTTATGCATGAATGTCGTAACATCTTTCGGAATCGCTTGTTCTTTTCCGAAGAAGTTATAACCTGCAGCATCAACCAAAGTGTAAATGGTTTCTTTCTTCAAAGAAGAAGCTGGCTTTTTCAAATCGACATTGGGCATCAAATATTGTTTTTTGTAGCTTTGCAACTGTTTAAGTTGACTTTCAGTCGGTAGTTTCACAGAAACTGTGGAAGTAAGTTGATTCCATTCGACTGACTTTTCTAGCAAGTAGCTAGCAAAGCGAATCGGCACATATGTACGATTGTTATACAGAAAGCCTTGCGTGTCTTTTGGTGCATGATAAACCTGTCCATCCACTACAAAGTGAAAATCCGCCTTATACACTACGACATTCTTTTGCTTGGAAACGGCATTGGCTGGTGATGCTCCAACAGTAACCATAAGCACACATACAACAGCTAAGAGAATCGCCTTGATGCCTAATTTGTTAGCTTTCACTGTACTCCTCCTTTTCTTGTATTCTACCAGAATATTAATCTCCGCTTCGCGGCAGGAGTCTCTCTACTAATAGGTCCACTCCGTATAAGCCGCTCTGCGTTGAGCTGATAGTAATCAACAAACGCTTGACCCAATTGCTTGCCAACAGCTTCATAGCCTTGTGCAAGATCGAATGGGCGCCGGACGGCATGATGGGCATCGGATGCAATAAAATGAACGAGCCCCTTCTTGCACATCTCAAGCGATAGCTTCTGCAGCTTGCGTCCCATATTCCCAGCAATCGAGGAACTGGTTAGCTGCGCTAATGCCCCCGCTTCAACTAGCTCAGAAAGCAGACGAAGATTGCCCGCCAGCTCGCGATTGCGTTCTGGATGAGCAATTATTGGGGTTATATCAAGTAGTCTGAGCTCATGAAACAGCTCGTCTACTCCTTTCGGCACATTCGAGGATGGGAATTCGATCAACATATACTGAGTAGAAGCTAGCGTTGCGAGCAATCCGCCTTCCAGATCTTCAAGCAATTCATCATAGACGCGAACCTCTTGACCTACGAGAACTTCAAGCTGAATTCCGCGTTTGTCCAGTTCATCGTTAAGCTTTGCAGCTTCAATCTCAATCTGTTCATAGTTCGTATAGAAGCCTCTTGCATGATGATGTGGTGTAGCAATAACAGTACGAATACCGTTCTGCACAGCTTGCTCTGCTAAAGCGATCGACTCGTCCAATGAACCCGCGCCATCATCTAATCCATGCAGTATATGTGTATGTATATCGATCACTTTAATCCCTCTCATTCCCAAAAAACTACAACTTTACAGAAGACTACCTGTTTATTCTATCATATCTAATGATAGTTTAGTAGGCAAACACTTTAAAAACTACAAAAAACTACATGCAAATGTTTACAGTTGTGTGTCTGACTGACAACTAAAATACATTATCAACTAATTTAACGCAAATAGAAATAGTAAAGTTGCGGCATTTTTAAAATAAAAAAAAGCAATGATAGGTATAATTGGATGGGTATATTTTCCTCTTAACAAATATACCCTCCAATTGTCTACTTGTCTATCATTGATTTTACTAATTTAGCAAATATTCACAACACAACTTTTGCTCGGATCGCCTTCACGCGTTCAGCAACTTCCTCTGAGCTTAGTTCATGCCTTGCAACATACATATTGCGTGGATGCTCGCTGCATTCCACTGTGCATCCACCTAGATGCTTATGCTCGTTCTCTTCGGAAGACAATATCTGCTTATTGCACTCCGGGTTAGCACAATTAATATATCGTTCACAGGGCTCGCCTGTATAATGATCTTTACCGACTATTGTTGGTTCGACTTGATTGATCGGAACGACAAGACGCTCATCGAATACATAGCACTGCCCATTCCACAGCTGTCCCTTAGCAACAGGGTCTTTGCCGTACGAAACGATACCGCCATGCAGTTGACCAACATCCTCGAAGCCTTCACGAACAAGCCAGCCAGAAAACTTCTCACAGCGAATTCCACCTGTGCAGTACGTTAAGATGCGTTTACCATCAAGCAGATCGCGATTATCACGAATCCACTCCGGTAACTCGCGGAACGATTCAATATCTGGGCGAATCGCGCCTTCGAAGTGACCAACATCATATTCATACGTATTGCGAGCATCTATAACAATCGTATCCTCTTGCTGCATCTGCTCATAAAACTCCGCAGGCTCAACGTAACGTCCTGTAATCTCACGCGGATTAATATCATCCTCAAGACTCAAGTTCACAAGCTCTGGTCTAGGCCGAACATGCATCTTCTTAAATGCATGCGTATCCGATTCATCGATCTTGAATATAATCCCTTCGAACAACGGATCAGCATTCATCGCTTCCATATAAGCGTTCGTTTGTTCAACGGATCCTGACACCGTACCGTTGATACCTTCACCGGCTACTAGTATACGGCCTTTAAGCTCAAGTGATCGGCAGAATGCTAGATGCTGCTTAGCGAATTCTGCAGGATCTTCGATCGTTGTGTAATGATAATACAATAAAATACGATAATCCATATCTGTACCACCTATCAATTATATTTACAAGATATAACCTATAGAGTGATTCTCATTCGAAAATACACTACAATCTAGGGCGTGTCTGAGAACTCCGAGGCCAGCCAATTTTGCCGAATTTTCGTTCCATGCAAGGCGCGTTTGTGAAGGCGTACCGGGCGTACGTCAAGCAAACGGAACGAAGCAGGGGGCGAAAAGGCGGTGAAAGGGGCCACTGAGCGGGTTTTCAGACACGCCCTAGTTCCAATTACCGACTTTGCTGCATTGTACGTAGTACTCCTAATCAAAGTCTAGCATTGAACATCCTCTATCTCATTTAGTCATTATACCGAAATCTGTTGAATAATTGCAATCAGCATTAATTGGTTAGCTGTACACTGAATGTGATTGTAACCTCAGTCCCAATCCCCTGCTCACTGTGCACGGTTAATGAAGCATGCTGCAGTTGCTTAATCCGCTTCTGAATATTGCTAAAGCCTACTCCTGTTTTGTAATCTGTATCCAAAAGCTGCTTCAGCTTTTTCTCCGACATGCCTACTCCATCATCCCGAACGACAATCGATAATATCTTTTCTTTGAGACTCATCCTAACTGTGATGTTTCCGCCTTGTAGCTTGCTGTACAGTCCATGCTTTATTGCATTTTCAACGAGCGGCTGAACAGATAAACTTGGGATGCGAAGCTCTTTGATCTCATCAGGTACATCTATCATCAGCTTATACTTTTCGCCGAAACGTGCACGTTCGATATTGACATACACCTGAATTAACTCCAGCTCCTGCTGCACCGTTACTTCACTGCCTGTCGTGTCGACATCAAGCACGATTCGCAAGTATTGGCTAAAATCAGTTAGCAGCTCAGCTGCCTTGTTCGGATCAATGTAGCATAGAGAAATCATCGTATTCATCGCGTTATATATAAAATGCGGCTGAATCTGGGCTTGTAAAAAGGCCAACTCATGCTCTACCGCCAGCTCCATAGCCGATCTCATATTCAATAAGCTTTTTACACGTGTAATGACCTCAGTCTCTATGAAAGGCTTTCGTATATAGTCGTTGGCACCTGCTGCCAATCCTTGTTCCAGCTCTGTATGATCGATGCCAGCTGTCATAAGAATGATTGGTAGCTCAATATATAAGTATTGTCCCCGTATCTCGCGACAAAGCGAGAATCCCGTTTGCCCTTGAGGTGCGATATCGATCAACACAAGATCTACTGGATACGCCTTAAGTATATGCAGCGCTTCTTCCCCTGAATAGGCGTAGACCACCTGATAATCCGAAAGAATTTCGCGCAACGTTACGATATTATGATTCTGCGTATCAACGATCAGGATTGTCTGCTGCTGTACCTGGTGCTCACCAAGCTCGTACCAGGATGGCAACAGCGATTCTGTACGTATCTCGATAAGCTGTTCTTGTTCAGCTATATTCGTGCTTTGCTTGCTGTAGTAGCCTGGCATAACAATCCGCAGACCGTTTCCTTCCCCTTGAGCTGACCAATCTAAAGTCAGCCTACCTCCCATTGCTTGAATGATTTCCCTGGCGTGGAAAAAGTTCAACCCAAGATCAGTTTTCATATTAAAGCTTGGAGCGAATATTCTTTCCTTCGCCTCTGGCGGCAATGGGGCGCCATTATCTTGTATATAGACCATCACTCGTTGTCTTGAACACTCCGCCTTAATGACAAGCTGAGACGTGCTCGGCCGTGCGGATAGCTGTTGGACAAGTTCATACAGCACTTGATGGATACGCTCCTCATCTGCATATACGAAAATACTTGAGTCAACATGCAGCTTCACTTTAACGCTCTGCCTTTTATCCAGTCCGTGCACTGCTTCGATCGCTCGCTCCAGACATAAGCGCAGCGTAATCGGTTCTAGGTGCAGCTTTAACTCATTGTTTTTTAATAGTGTAAGGTCAACGGTCGCATGAATATGCCGAATGATCCGCTTGGATAGCTGATTCATCATTTTCGCTTGGATGTAGGTGTCAGATTGTACGAGCTGATTGCTTTGCTGTTCTCGCTTCAGCATATTCGACGTCATATTAACCATGCTTTCAAGCGGTGCTCTCATACTGTACGAAGCTCTTAGCAGATAATCTCTCTTAACTTTATCCGCTCTCTGCATCCGCTCGACATTGCGAGTATAGCCAATCGCCAGTAACATCTGGCTTAACAATATAAATAATCCTGTCGCAATGCTGCCAAATGTTTTGTTGGATACGAGTCCTGTACTATAAAGCGTGTTGTTAATGTTCGAGATGGCCCAGCATACAATAATAACGATGTAAAACAATGCTGAGCGCTGGTTATACCCGTATCTCCGAGTGAGCCATTCCTTGGACAAGCACCACAGCATATAGAACAGTACAAGTACATAAAACAACCTAGCGTAATCAGCGAATTGGGAATAGATACTGCTATCCAGCACCAATATAACACCGAGAAATAATACATAACTCATAATAATTGCAATATTGACCCGCTTAGACATGAATGTCTTTAGCTCCTGCATCAGGTACAGCTGGAGCGCAATACGCACTCCATTCCTACCGAGCCATTGCAGCTTCAAAAACATCTCATCAGATATCGAATCAACAAACATAAGGATGAGCATTTCCCCGGTTACTAAAAACAACATCGACATAAATAGAAATATGATCGAAAAATACAATGATGCCAATGATCTCGTGTTGTCAGCTATATATAAATGATACAGAAATATAATAAAGCAGAGCACAACTCCGCAAAATTCAATCGCGATCGTGTAGCTCGTCTGCTTGGAGATCTCCTCCGCGCCGCCAAGCCATATCGAATAATTCAGATGATAGCCGTAGTGGGTAAAGTTGGCTACTTGAAGTACGATGTCCAACTGATCTGCATCACTTGTAAAATAAGCATTGTACGACTTGTTGCTCGCTATCTGATCTGCTGTATCACTCGATACTTTGCCGTGCCCACCAATCTTCTGCCCATTCACGTAAAGCACGCTGCTGTTCTGTACATTGCCAACCTTAATACCAAGCGATCGGTCGTGATTCTCTGGCAAGGACACGATGAGTCGATATGTACGTACACCAATTCCAGAACCCGGAGCGCTGTTAATCAATTGCTTGAATGAACGCGACTTTGTAGGATCAATGTAACCGCTTAACTTTGTATAGTGTCCATCGATTGCGGCTTGATCTTCTTGGTCTTCTTGGTCTGCTTGGCCTGCCTGGTCTGCTTGGCCAGTTTGATCTGAGCTTATATCATTCGGCGTTAGCAGCTGCTCGTTGTATAGCTCCCACTCACCTTGAAGCAGCAGCTCGCCATGAGCATCAAGCTCCCCGTCCGATAAATCCAAGTGACCCTTTACAGCACTAGGAGTAGTATTCGTTCCAAGAGGATGTGCAGTAGCCACTATGATTGTAAACAGCACCATTCCAATAACAATCAATGGTAGTATGATTTTCTTCATGCTCTAATTTATCTCCTTACACAATGACCTGCTGCATATCTCATGCTTCGACTAGTTCTTAAGTCTTCTATAAGATTAACGAGAACATAGGTTACTTGTCTACAGTATAACAGCAAAAAGGCATTATTTCCCTCATCTGTAAGGGTAAATGCCTACTAACGTGCTATATTTAGTTATCTGGACCTAGCTTTGGCTTTTACATTGGGTGAATGAGTGAATGAGTGAATGAATGAGTGAATGAGTGAATGATGAACAGGTGAGCGTTGAGATTAAAAGGCCGGAAACTTACATCATTCAAAAGTGTATTTTGGAGAAATTCTTTAGTGCGATAGGAAGAAGATAAGATGCAGAAAATAGAATAATTATAGTGGTTAGAAAATTAAGCGAGTGATTAGCAGGATATGAACAATAGATGTTTTAGTGGTTACTTCCCTTTTATACGCTCGATCTCAACCTCTAGCTTAAATTGTTTCCGAATCAGTAAATCTATGCTGTGGCTATGCATATTAAGCTCATTCGTAACATGACTTTCAAAACTTCTTGCTTGATTAGTGTTTAATTGACGTGTAATTTCGAATGTCTCAAATACAGCCATCTTGATAAATGGAATTTCCTTAGTATCTGCTTTAACTGATTTAAGGTTAACCTCAATGTTATCGATTCTACCCTCAATTTTCTCCAAACGGCCTTCGATTTTCTCGAATCGTGCATCCATCTGGTCTAAGCGTGTGTTCATTGTCTGGAGTGTGTCGAGTATTTGACCTAAAATTTTTTCACTCATTACTTCAACCTCCTCCCACATTTTTTCGAAAACAACATCTGCATATCTTTAATTAAAATGACATACGTTAATTATACCTTTTACGACAAAATGAGCAAGCGCAAATAGTGCTACCTTCAATATAAAAGCACCCCTTGCTGCAGTAGGTTATTACCTGTCCACATTAAGGGGTGCTCGCTGTTTGCTGTTCACAATAGTTTGCTTACAACAGTATTATGCTATGATCAACCAGTCATCATGATCTGGCATACTTTCTAACTTACGTTACTTATTTTGCAGCAACTAGTGATAGTTTTTCAGCAGCTACTTTAACTCTCTCGATACCTTCAGCGATAATCGCTTCAGCTTGAGATGGGTTAGCGTTATGGCCTTCGATAACAACCTCATCGATAATTTCCATACCGTACACGCCGCCAATAACGTTGCGCATGTAGTTTACAGCCATTTCCATCGGTGCAGCTTCTGGAGAAGAGTAGATACCACCGCGTGCATTTAGGAAGATTGCTTTTTTATCTGTTAGCAAGGAAACCATTTGGCCTTGCTCGTTGTATTTGAAAGAATAGCCTGCTTGGTAAGTGTAGTCGATGAATGTTTGCAATGCTGCAGGAATTGTTAGGTTCCATAGTGGGAATGCAAACACAACTACGTCAGCCGCGCTTAGAGCATCCATTGCTTTTTGCTTAGCTGCAAGAAGACGTTGATCTTCAGCTGTCAATGTGCCTGCTTGCGCTCTGCCGAATGCGTTGAAGAAATCTTGACCGAAGTAAGGCATATCTTCTGCAAACACGTCAAATTTAGAAACCTCTGCACCTTTCAAATTCGCTTCGAAAGCTTCGAACATTTTTGAAGAAACCGCATCAGAAGCTGGACGGTTGTTAGCTTTAACTAATAGTACTTTCATTTCTCTCATTCTCCTTTATGTCTGACAATATTATATCTTTAATTTAAGATGCCACTTTATTATAACCTGTTTGACCAAGAAAATAAATAGCAACTATAAAAAATATAGTTACATATTTTTTACATCTTGGTGACGATGCGTTTTGTCGATGTATGAGCCTGACTATAGTGACACATAATAATGGTGATTGAATGGCCGAATCGTGTTCGTATGACCGAATCGCGTTCGTATGGGCAAATCTTGATCGAGGCACAGTAAAGTTGTCTCTTAGCACTTGCTTTTCAAGCTTTGTACGATATTTCGTACAAAGAAATGGATTTCTTTCCTCTGTGTCGGGTTTTGCACGATATTTCGTACAAAAGTGAACGAATTTCTTCCTCCTTAGCGGGTTTTGTACGATATTTCATACAAAGAGACAGATTTCTTTCCTACTTAACTAATTTTGTACGATATTTCATACAATATAGACCGATTTTTTCTCCTAGACGCTTTATATGCCAAATCATGCGGTTCCCCCGTTCAACTGAGTACAGAATTTGCGATGACAAACAAAACAGGACTACCAAAGTGTCAGTTTCCACTGAACTTCTGGACAGCCCTGCTCAATAACTTAATTATTGCATTCACACATCATTTACTACTATCGAACACATGTCTGATCACGCAACACAACGGTAAATACAGCTGTTTGTGCAGCTACATTTACCGTTGCATTTTACCGCTATTATAATGAAGTAATTTTTTACTCAGTGATTGCTACAGCACTACCCCAAAGGGAGATGCCTTCCTTCGACAGCACGGAGAAGGTCATTACTTCCTGCTTCGTTAGCTCATCGAACTGGCGTAAGAACACCCCGCGATACACCGCATCATCGATCGTAAGAGTAGCATAGTGCTCACCACTTAGCTCCCAGCTTCCTGTTAGCTCTCCAGTAATCTGACCATCATCCTGAAGCTCCACTACAATAGAGTTTTTCACTTCTGCAGTAATGTCTCGACCATGATTCACTAGCTTATACGCTCCAGCCACTTCTTCCTTCGTATAAGTGCCGATCGTTTCACCGGCGTAACGATGCGGAGCCATAACGAACCAATCATCTTCGTTCACGAACATTTGATGCACGCGAATCTCATGCTGCTCGCCCCGGAATGGGAAACGAGTGTGGAAGATGTTGAAGTACTTTCCACTTTCCTCATCATAGTAAGTAGAGTTGTGCCCAGGCGATACATAGCCAGCACCAACCCCACCGCCACTTTCACCAGGCTGACGACGGAACATGAAGTTACCGACCATTTTTACGCCATACGGCTCAATCGCACGATCATCGAAGAACGATCCTGCTGGACCTTGCGCATCAATCAGATCGTTACCCATCGAATCTAAGTAAGGACCATCTGGTTGCTTCGAGCGAGCGACACGAAGATTGTAACCGCCGTTAGCATCTAAACCACCGAATGAAAGGAATAAGTAGTAGTAGTCACTTTCCGGGCTGTACTGAATGTACGGGCCTTCAATACGTACATGATTGTTACCTAATAGCTTCTTACCATATCCTTGATCAGGTAGCGGCAAGCCCGTTGCAGGATCAAGTTCCATAATAAAGATACCACCTGAATAGGAACCGTATACCATCCATAGAAGCCCTTCCTTATCGAAGAACACATGCGGGTCAATTGCATTCGGATGAACGTTCGCATCATAGATCGTTCCATCCTCACTTTTCTGCCCCCACATGCCAGACTTCAGGAACATGCCAAGATTCTCGAACGGACCTTCTGGAGAATCCGATACCGCGAGACCAATTGCTGCGCGCGGAGAGTCTCCTTTACAAACACTGTAATAGAAATAATATTTGCCATCTGCAAGCTGAATCACATCACCAGCCCAAAACGTATCCGTCTGACCCCATTCCAGCGCTTCGGCCATCTCTTCCTTGACGTTCGGAATAAGAGGATTGCCATCAACCACACCAGAACCGATTAGCGTCCAGTTCATAAGATCAGGACTTTTCGCTGCACCAAGATGTGAACCATATACATAAAACATTCCATCCGCATAAATAACGGAAGGATCGTGCACAGAAGCATTCGTAAACACTGGAGTACCTTCTTCTATCGTAGTTTGTTCAGTGGGATCAGACGCCTCAGCCTGATCCTCCACTTGCTCATTGTCTAGCTGCTCACTGCTGTCATTGTCCTGACTATCAATCTGCCCAGGCACTGCAGAAGGAGTAGGCTCCTCTTTACTGCAAGCTGATATGAGCAGGAGTGCCGCAGCACAGCTCATCGCAACCATCCACTTTTTGTTCATTGGAAACCTCCTAAAAACTTTTCGTGACTTCTCTGATAAGCTTCACAGCAACGAAAAGTTACATCGGAAGCAATAACTAAACTTTTTATGACTACTGTAAAGTGCTTCTCGGCAACAAAAAGTTACTTCGAAAGCAAAGCATTCAATATTCGATGCCGACTAAGCTACACGTGTTGCGTCGTCATCAAGCCTGAATTTTTTGAACTTCCCCGCGTTACTTCGTCATCAAATCCGGACTTTTTTGAGCTTCCCCTTCAAATATAGGCTCAAAAAGTTCAGCTTTCAGCACCGAGAAGGTTGAATGAAGCTAGGGACTGAGGAGCACAGCGTACGTAATTGGTACGTGAGCACCGGAAGCCCCGGCTGAATTCAAGATTCGATGCCGAATAATCCTTCAATATAACATCGTGATCAAAGCTGGACTTTTTGAACTTCCCCTTCAAATAAAGGCTCAAAAAGTTCGGGCTTCAGGACCAAGAAGATGAAGCCATACTAGAAAGCGAGTAGCGCAGCGTACGGTATTGGTACGTGAGCAACGGAGCTTTCGGTAGGGCTTCATATTCGATGTCGACTAAGCTACAACGCGTGGCGTCGTCATCAAGCCCGGACTTTTTGAGCTTCCTCTACTCGCCGGCGATCCCTGCTCTTTCGATACTTTCGACGAAGTACCTCTGCACAAACAGATACAATATAAGAATCGGAATAACGGATAACACAACACCCGCCATCATCTGATTCATAACAGTCGGAGCCATACCGATGGCACCTGACGATACGCTCGAACTCATTTGTTCAGCAGTCATTGATGCTTTACCATAGAACCCGTTCATACGCTGCGCCAAGTTGTAGAAAGGCGGTAGGCGCAAGTACAAGCTTGGCTGGAAGTTATCGTTCCAGTGCCATACGATCGAGAATAAGAATACGGTAATCATCGCTGGACGTCCAAGTGGGAACATAATCTGCCAGTACGTACGGAAAGCACCCGCACCGTCAATTCTAGCTGCTTCTTCAAGTACAGCTGGCAAACGACGATAGAACTGGATAAAGATTAGGATAAACAACGCCCCCTGCAAACCATGACCGAACGCTGCTGGCACAATAAACGGCAAATGCGTATTGATCCAGCCAAGATCACTGAAAAACATATACAGTGGTACGACGATCGTTTGCGGTGGTACTAAAAATGTAAAGATCAATAACACGAACCATAGCCCATAAAGCGGAAAGCGATAGCGTGCAAAGCCATAGCCGATCAACGAACACGATACGATCTGTAGCAGCGCACTTCCGAACGAGATAACGACACTGTTGGATAAACCCTGCCAGTACTTCATCTCCGTAAACGCTACGCTATAGTTGTGAAAGTTCAATGCATGTGGGATCCAGCGTACCGTTGCATCCGCCACATCCCATGATTGCATCAATGATTTGGACACCATGTATAATAGCGGGTACAAAAACACAAAGGATAAGCTTAATAAAACGAAGTAAAAGAACAAATTGCCGACAAAGCTTTTACTTTTCTTAATTGTGTAAAACTTCACAGCAGGATTAATTTTATCGCTCACCTTAAGTTTGTTTATAAATTGCTGCGGATTCGCCATACGATTACCTGCCTTCCATCGACGATAAGCTTCTTCTAAATAGAAGGAATACGATACCGATCATAATAAAGATCAATATGAAGTATATCCAGCCTAACGCAGAAGCGTATCCATAGTTGTTATCTGCAAATACTCGTTGATTAATGTAGTCCATCACGCCATTGTCTGCGCGAGTGAAGGAGCTAACCATCGTAAACAACGTATTAACCAGAATCATCGGCATGATCATAGGAAAGGTGATTTTCCAGAAGCTTTCCCATTTCGTAGCTCCGTCACATTTTGCAGCTTCATACAACGCAGGTGATATCGTCTGTAAGCCAGCTAGGAAGATAAGCGTCTGTACGCCTGCATCCCACATAACCATCGTTAGCGCATCTGCATACGTCAATAAATTAATTAGCAGATCTCCTGGGATGAATAAACGCAGCATCCGATAAAGATCATAATCCAAGAAGATCGGCAGATTCGTCGCTCCCTGCTCCATAAGCTTCTTCAGTGTCGTACCAGAAGCGATAATAACGGGCAAGAAGAAGATCCCGCGGAACAGCATACGTCCTCTAAAATGTCGATTCAACAACAATGCACTCGCCATAGCGAAGATTAGAACGAGCGGAACATGCGTCAGCATATTCGTAAATGTGCTTTGCAATAGCGGCAAAAACTGCACATCTACTGTAAATGCTGCACGGAAATGCTGCATTCCAACATATTCAGCAATAAGCCCAGCTTTACTAGGTGCTAGATCTTGAAACGAGTAGTAGATAGAACGTCCAAGCGGAATCGCCATGAACGCCATAAATCCTACAATCCAAAGCATGATGAAGGAATAGCCTTCCATTATATGTCTTTTTCTCATATTCATTTTGAATTTCATGCTACTTCCTTCACCCCTTACTCCATGTATAATTCATTCCATCTACCGTCACACCATCAACGGTAACTGCCTCATTGTTGTAATTCACAATGACGGATGTGCCGTTAGCGTAGCTTGTGCGGAACACATTCGTTGCCAACTTCTCATGATTCGTCATCTGCTCGCCAGTAATCGCTTCATACATCGGTAATAGCTCAACATATTCAGCTGCAATTTGCGCAGTCCAATCTTCAGCGTGGGAGCTGAACAACCTTGTCTCAGCTGTACGATGCAGCTTACTGCTCAATTCGCCAGTCAATTCTGCACTTGGCAGCGCTCCATATTCGATCGCTTTCAAGTATTCTACCTCTGCATCCTCACGCAAATTAATAGAGCCAGCATAGTATGGTACAAGTCCATGAATGACGAGCTGATAGAAAGGAACAGCTTCGTCCGTATATGTGTAGTTACTGTGGAATAGCGGCACATCCTCGATTCGATCTATGAGGCCAAACGCATAAGCGTTGCCGTATTCAACTGCTACCGAACCTACTTCTTCCTTCACAAGCTTCATACTCTCAATCCAAGCATTAGCTGCGACAGAACGATCCGATATGGATGCTTTATCATGATCAGAATAAATCAGCTCGCCCATATATTGCAGCTGCACACCATCTACTCCATAATCTGCAAAGTCATCCGCTTGCTTCTTCACATATTTGTTCAACGCTCGCTCAGGCTTCAAGTAATGGAAACTGAAGCTACTTCGGCTCCAACGATCACTTGGCCAGTACATCGTTGCAACAAGCAGCTCACGGTCCATGCCACGAACAGCATCCTTACGCTCACTGTATTTACCTGTTTGCTCAAAAGGCTTCACGTAGTTCGCCTTCAGATATAGCGCCACGCCTTGTTCATTCGTATAATCTACAAGACTTTTCAATCCACTTTTTCCGCCAAGCTGACTAGCAACTTTATGCTGAGGCTGTGCACCATACACCCCATCTTTCGTCCAACCGTCGTAAGTGGCCACAACATTCGTAACCCCTTGCTCCTTCAGGCTGCCAATAATCTGCTCAGCCTGCTTGAACGTCGTCATCTTAATAAAGGTGTCCCCAATAATTTCCTCACGCAGGATGCCTCCGAACAACTTAAGTGATAGATTCGGAGCCTGCTCTGAAACAGGTGCAACACCTTTCTCCTCTTCCAAATAGCCACGATATGCCTTTGCCATGCCAACATAGTTCGCATCCTCTTTCTCTAGCAGTACATATTGCGCACTTCGATTGCCTTTGATCATCTCACCTTGGAAGTAAGGAATCATGCCTGAGTTACCAATGAATATAATATCGTTTTTACGATACATAAACTCAACTGCGCTTCGGTAGATAGGAATCGCACGAATTCCCGCTGGGTTAGCGTTGATCTTCGCTTCATACTGACCGTCTTGAACGATCGTAAGTGAACCTACACCGTTGCGATACATACCGAACACTGGCAACGCAATACTTTCACGAATCGTATTGCCACGTTTACCATCTGCGGACAACATATCATGCGTATGGGAGATAAACGTTACATCATTGCCGTAAATGTATTCGGAATAACCTTTTAGATACTGCTCGTGATTCGTACGGAAGTTCAGCAATGCGCCCGACCCATCCGGGATAAACATTGCGCCTTCATCCGTTTCAAGTGCACCATTGAAGAATGGCAGCGGCTCCAAGCTAGTTAGTCTAGCCGATCCACTTTCTACAACACTTTCGAACGGAATATCAAGCTGCAGCCCGCGATCGGTAAGCGTATAGATCATCTTAACAGCAATACCTTCCGCGCCGAAGTTAATATCGAGTACTACTTTATCACCTTCAACTGTATAGCTCGTCGTCGTTGTACTGTCTTTAAGCGAATATGTCGTCGTAATATCAGAGCCTTCTGTGTAACGAAGATGAAGCGGCGAATCAACGAACTTTTTATTGTTTGGCGGTAGTGTAGATGGCACCTGTGGTGCGCCTAGCCACTCCGTTCCAGTCGCTTTACTGACGACACGAACATTGCCTGTTGCTTCATCGATGAACAGCTTGAACTTGTCGTTGCTTAGCACTTCTTTCGTTGCAGTTACTTTCGATAATGTTACTTCGCCACCTACCGGAGCTACAGGAGCTACCGTACCTCCAGTATCTACAGCATCAGCTTCCACTGTTGTCGAATCTGTGGAAGTCGTATCTGCTTGCTTGCTTTCCGCACCTTCTGCTGTAACGCCTGCTTCTGCTTGCTCGGTAACACTAGCTTCTGCTAGTTCATCCGCACTGCCTTCAGTAGCTTGATCATTAGTGTTACCTTCTCCTACTGCTGCATCTGCATCAGGCTGACCCGCTGCTTCTGCTTGCTCATTCTCACCTGCTGATGTTGCTGCTTGATCGCCCACTTGCTCCGCATAAATGTCTCCAATTGCATTAAAAGCAGACGATTGGCTAACGAGGACGACAGCAAGCAGCATAACCAAGATTAGTTTTTTCCAGCCTATGTTTATTCGCTTCATCTTGCAGTCCCCCTATCCTCTTAGCCTTAATTCTTTAACAATATCGAGCAGGAAATTGACGAACTGATTCGCCAAACCGAACAATAAAATACATATAAACCATAAAATAAGTACAGCAATAATACTTAAAAATGTAATAAGAAGCGTTTTCGGAAGATCAAAGTTATGGAGCACCTTAACCTTAAGCAAGAATAGCCATATGACCCATGCATAGATCGCATACGTTAATATATTGACAATGCCGGATTCATCAAGCGCCAATAGCTGAGTAAGCAGCGTAATCGGAATGATGAATATGATATACGGGACGAGCGCATATGCACTACCGTATACAATCTCTATAAATTTCCCTTCACCATCTAGAATCGCCGATACGGCCCAGTGCGCAACACACCACGTGAACCAAGGGATGAAGATCCAGATCGCTTCCTGCATAATGGAGATCTGATAAGCTTCACGTGATTCGAATGCGAATCCTACAAGATAGATCGAAGCAACTCGTGCAAGATAAGCACAGATAATTAGCGTAATCGCTTGTCTGATTCGTACCATGCCAGGGTATTGAATATCCTCGAAAAAGTCGAATGGACGGAACATGATTTTATGGATCATAACAAATGGACTCATACCGTCTCACCCTCCTTTACTAATGCGCTTGTCTTCACCTGAGACTTCTCTTTCACTTTACGAGATAGCAGGCGTGCCAGCTTTGGAATAAAGATGCGGAGCAGAATGAACAGGATAATGATGCCGATCGCGATGACTGCAAAGTTTTCCTTTACGAATTCCTTACGATACTCCTTGAACGCCATGGAATAATCACCGCGCGCACTTGCCAGCTTGAAGTACTCCATTGCTTCTTTATAATTCTCTTCCTTATATAATGCTTTACCGATCGCTTGGTAGGCCATCTCATAGTTACTGTTCTGACGGATAACCTCCTGCCACATTTCCTGCGCTTCATCATAGCGGCCGTCAACGTATAGCGTTGATGCCTCTTGTACTAGCGTAGCGAACGGTGTCTTACGGAATACTTCAATCGAGTTGCGTCCGCGGTCTACGACATAAACGTTGCCATCAGCTGATTGTGCTAGGTCTGAAGGTGTCGTAAACATCCCCCGTTGCTCCCCTACACCACCGAAGGCAAACAAGAAGTTGCCGAGCTTATCGTATTGAAACACTTTACTCGCCTGTAGATCGAGTGCTGTAATAATCCCATTCTGATCGACAGATACGCCGATGAAAGAAGGCATTGAGAACGGACCCGCACTATAAAAGTCACCGTATTGACGCTGGAAGCCCAAGTTGAGCGTATCGACACCAACAGGAGATAGACGTTTGATCTGGTTAAAGTCTTCACCGATCGTCGTCGTATACATAAAGCCTTCCTTGTCCATGTCCAGATTGGAAAACTCTGCTGGACGAACGGTAGCAATTTTTTGCTGCTGTGATTCGGTTGCAATCAGACGGATGAACAATCTAGACCAGCTGAAGCCAACATGGTTAGCTCCGTAGAAGCCTTTGAATTGTCCCGTCGGGTCTAGCTGAATTAAGCCTTGTGTATTACCATCGCTGACGATATACATGTAATCGCGTTTATCCAGTATGATTTTGGAAGGTGAATAGGAGAACGTCGATCCAATAAGCGGACTTTCCGGCTTCAAAAATTCCTGCTGAAACGTTCCGTCTGCATTGAAGAGAACGATGCGGCCATTTTTCGTATCTGCTACGTAGATGGTACCGTCTTCCTTCACATAGACGCCCTTCGGCTCGCTCAGCTTGCCTTTTCCGTCTGCATCTCCAATAATCCGTACAAATTGATGCTGCTTATCAAGCTGAACAATCCGGTTGTTACCTGCATCAGCGATATAGATCATGCCATCACTCGTAATAAACAGCGATTCTGGTCGGACAAATGCGCCTGATTCCAGATCTAGTCCCGTGATCGAGCTATCGTACACGAACCCTGCAACAGAGCGAATATCATTTCCTTGCGAATTTATCGTATAGCTTTCATAAGGCGTTGCCGCATAAGCGGTGGAAGCCAGCAAGGACATCATAAACGTCATCAGCACGATGATTCGCACTTTTTTCAATGTTTTCATAGCTGCCCTCCTATTCCTTCAAGCCCGAGTGAGCCATCGTTTGTAGCACCATGCGCTGCGTTCCGATAAAAACGAGCAAGGTTGGAATAATCATCAAAAAGCTGGCTGCAGCGAACGTACCAACACGCGCGATAACTCCGTATCCCCCTTGAATCGTCTGGATAGCAAGCGGTAGAGACTTCATGTTTTCACTCGTTGTATACACCATCGCTGGATAAGGATCATTCCAAGCGCTGATAAAGCTGAACAATGCGAACGTCGCAATGGCCGGCTTTAGCATCGGCATAACGATTGCCCAGAATATCTTCCACTCGGTCGCTCCATCGATACGTGCCGCTTCCAATAATGCATCTGGAATCTGACGCAAGAACTGCACCATTAGGAACATCCCAACTGGAGCTGCCAAGTAAGGCAGAATCAATGCAAAGTACGTATTCATTAGACCTGATTGACTCATAATCAAGTACTGTGGAATTTGCAGTACTAATGGCGAGAACATCAGAGATGCTACGATTAGATCAAAGAAAAACTTTTTGAATACCATATTGTGCTTAGCTAGCGGATAAGCAGCAAGCGCTGAGATTATAACGCCCCCGCCTACAATACCGCCTGTCACGATAATACTGTTGAATATAAAGCGAATAAACGGAACGCTTGAAGTGCCTGTAACAAGCAGCAGGTCACGGAAGTTAACGAACGTTGGGTTCATTACGAAAAATCTTGGTGGAAACAGGAATAGCTCACTAATTGGCTTTAATGCTGTCGATGCAAGATACACAAGCGGCATAAGCATCAACAATCCAAACGCTGTTAGAAAGCTATAGAGTACAACGCCGCCCCAGTCTATTCTTCTTCTAATGGATCGCAAACGAGACACTATTAATCCCTCCCCAACAGATTAAAGATCAGTCGGTTCAAGCCCATCATCAGCAAGAACAACACAACTGCGATAGCAGATGCATAACCCATCTCGAATCGAATAAATGCGTAGTCGAACAAATGCGTTAGAATCGTGTGACCTGCATACAACGGACTCGGAAGACCGACGAGCTGCACACTTATATCGAACACCTGAAGCGATGCAACAACCTGCATAACAGCACCGAATAGCAGCTGCGGCTTAACCGATGGAATCGTAATATACCATAGACGCTGCCAACGATTTTTAATACCGTCGATATCTCCCGCTTCATATAAATCGGTAGGTACGTTCTGCAAGCCTGCCAAAAAGGCTAGGAAGCCTACACCCATGCTCATCCATAGCGATACGATAACGATAACCGGTACGATCGAGCGTATATCCTGCAAGAACAAGAACGGTTCATCGAATATCCCGAGCTGAATCAGCCAATGATTGAGTAGACCTTTACGATCCCCTGCGAACATATACAGCCATACCACCGACATCGCAGTTCCGCTGGCAATTGACGGCGTATAAAAGCATAGCGTATAGAAAAACCGATATTTCGTCGGGATCTGACTAATGAGCCAGGCGAGCAGGAACGCCATAATATAGCCGACAGGACCTGTTATAATGGCGAATTTAAGCGTAATGCCGACTGCCTGCATAAAAATATCATCTTCAATAAAGAGCAGCTTATAGTTGGAAAACCCAATAAAGCGCGGTGATTCCAGTATGTTGTAGTACGAAAAACTAAGAGAAACCGAGATAATAATCGGTACGATAATAAATAGCGTAAACAATAACAGGAAGGGCGCTACAAAAAGTAGCGACACCTTACTGCGTTTTACATCAGCCCAGAAATACTGTATTTTTTTCTTAAAGCGGGACTCAGAACGGGCGATTACTGCACCTGCCTGTGTCTCTGATTTTTCAGCTATCATTCTGTCGTCCCTCCTTGTTCAACATCATCCAGACCAAACTCTTCACGTTTTTTGGATAGCTCTTTATCGATTTCCTTCACGCCATCCTCAACCGATTCTCGAACAATTCGTCCATTAAGCACGATCTCATTCCACATATTGGCAATGTAACGTGTCGTATAGTAACCGCCGAGTACAACCTCGCGCTCGCGGAACCATTCCCATTGTTCTAGAATCGCTTCGATATCCTCAGCTTGCCACGGCAAACGCTGAAGTGCTTCAACGTTGGCAGTGTTCCAGCGTGCTTCAACACCAAGCAAAGCTTCTAGTTCAGACCCGAAACGCTCTTGAGCATCTGCGCTAGTCCACCACTTTAGGAATTCCCACGATTGCTCTGGATACTTCGTATCCTTAAAGATCATGCCTGTTTGAGCAAGACCACCTGTTGAACGATTGATCTTCCCATCCTCCTGCTCGATGCCCGGCATCGGCTTCATGCCCCACCAGCCTGTAAGCTCTGGCGCTGCAGTAGATAGTAGAATGTAAGTAGAATAATCGGCTACACCAATCGGCATCTCGCCAGAACGGAAGCGGTTATAGAAATCAGCCTGCTTCTCAATCTTGTAGTTGGTGAACAATCCAGTCCACATCCGCATTGCTGCAATCGCTTCAGGTGAATCAAGTGCTGACTTGCTGCCGTTCTCCGAATAAAACTCTCCGCCATGCTGGAACAAGAACGGTGCAAACTCATTAATCGCCTGCTTCGTATCATTAATCGCGTGCGGATAGAAGAAATCCATACCGTTCTGCTGCAGGATTGGAATAAGCTCCATCACATCTTCCCATGTTTCTGGCATATCTTCTTCGTCGTAGCCAAGCTCAGCCATAATATCTTTGCGATAGAACAGCATATAGAAGTTTTGATTCTCAGGAAGCGCAAAGTTTCCACCGTTATACTTATACGGAATCAATGCTCCAGGACGGAATCGTGCTGCTACCTCTTCATAATCATCAAAGCTACCAAGATCGATCAATGCGTTACGTACCGCGAAATCAATCGGTACCTCGCCTTCGACACCAAGCGCAACGTCTGGCGCTAGCCCGGAAGTGTTCGCAAGCATCAATACTTGCGACTGGTTCGCAGGGATAACGTTTACATTGACCTTAATACCTGTCTCAGGCGTAAAGTCCTCATCAATCATCTGCTTAATAATGTCGACCCAGTCACGACCACGGGCAACCCATACATCAAGCACTTCTTCGTCTTCACTATAGACCGTACCAACACCGCCATAGTTCTTTCTAAAGGTTAGCAGCAGATCATTCAGACTCGTACCGATACGTGTAAAGATCGGTGCTGCTGGTCTTGGCCAATCCTGATCCGGAGATTTCACGATCAGGTAGTCCATGAGCAAGCTTTGCTTACTCAGGCCGTTAACCCAGATACCAAGCGATGATTGCAGCTCTCTGAACTGCACCAATCGAGCTGGGATCGAGCGTGTGTCCTTAGACATATCAACAAGAACACCTCTAGCTTCATATAGCGTACTAACCTCCGAACTGCCTTCATCAACGCCGAATAATGACAGCATCGTAATTGCATCCTCGATATTCCATGCCATCGTTTGCAGACGCTCCACGATGTTAGGGATGTTGCGATCGAGCTTCCAATCTGCATTCGGGTCAGGGTTCGTACCTGTTACACGAATGACTTCACGCGTCAGCTCAGACATTTTTTGCGATGTATCGGTTACAAGCTCTAATACCTCGCCAAGCTCTCCGACTTGAACCTCCATCCGAATGGTGTTTTTACCCTCATTCAGATAGAACAAATAATCTTCTTCATGCGATTGACTAAAGTTGCTAACCTGCCATTCCTGCTTGTAAGGGAATGGTACAGAATTCATCTCGATAAATGGCAGCTCGCCGTTAATGTACACTTTGCGCTGCACAGGGAACCCGTTCAGGAACCATTGTCCGAACCTGATTCCTATATTGTATAAACCGCTTTCGGGAACGTCGATCTCCCATTCAGCCCATTGACCACCATCACGCCAGCTTAAACCTCCGAAGCTGTTAAGCACGATCGCTTCACTATTGAAAGGAACGGTATCAGGCTCGCGGTCTTCTATTCGCTTTAATGTTGGATCAGATCGCAACGTTGCAAGCTCTGCCTGGAACGTTAAGTAATGACCTGATGTTGCTTTAAGATTGTCTTGCTCATACTGCGCAGACACTTCCTCATATGTAGGTATAATCTGCGGTGCGTAAACATGAAGTTGACCAATAGCCCCAGGCTCACGAATGGCATCGATACGAATCGTATGCGTGCCTTTGCTAAAGTAAAAGCGGAAGCCTTGTGCTACTTTAGCTTCAGAATCTATGAAATCACGATATTGCCACCCGAATACTTCTTCACGCTTCGGATTGTACTCATTACCCTGATTGTCATACCATGGCTCACCATATTCCTGCCACATGCGTTGGAATTCAATTTGTTTTGCTTGATAGAATGGATATTCACCATCAATCTGAACACTTCTTACTAAGCCAGAGCGCTTTCCTTCAAGCGCATAGTAGTCCATACCAATCATATAAAAGCCATCTTGAGGGATGTTTACCTCATATTCAACCCAGCTCTTCTCATCACGCAAAGCGATCACATCACCGAACTCACCATCTAGATGCTCAACCGTTGTACCACTCTCGCTAATTGCGCTGTAATCCATGGAAGGGATTGTAAGATGGATATCTTGAACATCTGTCGCACCTTGACCTAAAAAACCATAATAGTATTTGTAATAGGATTGCTCTAGTAACGCACTTGTGTTTTCCCCATCTAATAGTGATGTTTCATTTATATCAGTATGGCGCGGCACATCGGCCATTACATTTTTATCGAAGCTGCGGTTGTTATACCACCACACTAGCAATGATGCCAGCACGATTAATATCAGTATGGTTCCTGTATATCTTTTCAAAAATCTGACCAAGCGGCTCCCCCCCAATCATAATTTGTTAGCTTATTGCACGGATAAATAATCCGAATCAAGTCGGGGCGACTTGATTCGGATTGGGTAATATTACTTTCCTAGATCAGCCTTAAGCTTCGCAATATCTTCTGCAAGCATAGACTCAACATCTTCCTTCGCTAACTGTAGCGTTGTACGAGAATCGACATTGTTGTCCAGTGCATCAAGAATACGAGGTACCCAGATGTTCCATGCTGCTCCATCAAGTGGATTTAGACGTTTTGTAGGAGTTTCTGATGCGATCTTCTCATACAGTTTGTAATCCTCTTGACCACCAAGGAACTCGCTTTGATGGTTTGCGTACCAATCTTGTTGAGCAATATCAGTGTAGCCAGGCTGGATAGAGTATTTCGTCCAGATTTCCCAAGCTGTCTGAGAACGCATTGCCCATTGTAGGTATACCCATGCTGCTTCTTTGTTTTCTGATTGAGAAGGAATAACGAAGCTAGAACCACCGATTGGATAGTTAATATCGAATGGAAGGTTAGTAACTCTCCATTTACCTGCTTGCTCAGGGAAGTTCAACTCTAGGTCACGAGCACCCCAAGAACCAAGCGCCATACCCATCAATTGACCAGATTGTACAAGCGGCTTACCTTCGTCTGTACCGTATGCTAGATGCGGTGCCCAGCCAAGCTGATTGCCGCGTTTTGTATAGTCAAGAATTTGAACGAGCTTATCGTTTTCACGAACCCATCCTAGATTGTCATCGAAGTATCCGATCTCATCACCAGCCCAGTGAATCGGACCATCGCGCCATTCCATAACTTGTTTTCCTTGTGCTGCTGCAGCTTGTGCCAGCTGAAGGAAGTTTTCACCATCTTTAATAAACTCGCCTAGCTCTTCCGGATCACTCGGGAAGCCTAGTTCTTCTACGATATCAGCACGGTAGTACCAAACCCCAGGAGTTGAATCCCATGGCATACCTAAAAGCTGTGTTCCATCTGGGCTCATCCAACGCTCCCAGTTATATGCAGGAACTAAATCTTTATATTTACCAGCGTTATAAGGCTCATCAAGTAGATTCTCCAACACACCACCCGTTACATAACGAGTGAAGTTACCTACTTCTACTTCAGCAATATCAGGTGCACCAGTGCCGCTCGCTAGAGCTGTTTGCAGGTTGTCATGCAACTCAACAAACGGTACAAACACTGGAGTTACTTTAATGTTTGGATATTCTTCCATAAATGCTGCTGCTACTTCTTCAAATACTGTCTCGTTAAATACCCACATTGTTACTTCACCAGAAACATCTTTGCCAAAATCTTCTTCGACAACTGCAGGTGTATCTTCACCCGTACCACCATCATTTGTCTGCTCGACATTCGCAGGAGTGTTCGTGTCTTTGCCATTCCCGTTGTTTGTTGTTGTGCCGGAATTTCCACCGGAACAAGCAGCTAATACAAGAATCAATGCTAGTAATGCGAACATCATTTTACTGAATTTTGCAAATTTCATGTCGTTACCTCCTAATTTTTATTTGTTGGAGAAGCTTTGATGTGTGACCCCTGATGCGATTTTAATTAACATAAACATTAACGAAAGGTTCATTTCCCCGCTTCTATTCAACCATTTTCATTAACGATACCAGTCTTTTTATAACACTCGTTTGCAATCGCTTACACGTGCGTTAAAAAAAGAAAGTTTCGAAATTATTAGCGTAGAAAGAAAGCGTAATCATAGACGGAAGTGATTATCGTTTATGTCTATGTTAATAGATTACTTATTTATTAATGATTAGTCAATACATAAACGATAATCTTTATACATTTTTTTAAATTACGGTAACCGGCTCGACATAAGCCGAGCCAATCACCAAAGCCAATCCTCTCAATCTTTTTTTTGAGCGGAAGTTATCAACTTACTTTGACACGAAGCTATCATTTTAATTTGGAACGGGAACTTTCATCTAATAGTGTGATCTGACTGCATGCTCATTTTCCACGTATTAGGCTGCCGATCATTCCCTAGCTCGCTGATGATGCGCGTGAACTTCCTGATCGATCGCTTTTGCTGCGCGTGAACTGTAAGGGAACTGAGAAGCCTTATTTCGATATTTTCGCCAAATCTGAGAACCTAATGGAACTGAGAAGCGCTATTTGACAAAATCGCTTCAATATGGAGTGAAATCGCGCCGATAACGTCTCTAAGTTCCGTTAGCCACTAAAATGATCGTAATTTGTAGTAATAACGTCGCTCTGTTCCGTTAGCGACCGTCCTTCAGACGAGCGTCCGCCCTTCAGACGAGCGTCCGTCCTTCAGACGAGCGACCCCCCTTCTACCGAGCGACCACCCTTCAACCGAGCAACCGCACTTCAGACGAGCGTCCGTCCTTCAGACGAGCGACCGCACTTCAACCGAGCGACCACCCTTCAACCGAGCAACCGCACTTCAGACGAGCAACCGTCCTTCAGACGAGCGACCACCCGTTCGTTCGATCGCCAGCAATAATATCGACCGCGTGCTTATACATCGAGTTCCCACACTACAGCCTGCACGGAATGCGGCGGCAGCTCAAGAAGAGCCTTGCCATCCTGTACGTTATAGATGTTATGACATGGTACAACGAGCTCCGCATTCTTCTTGTTCACATTCGGTGTATGTAGCAGCTCTTTATCTCCTGTTAGCACGATTGTTTCATATTGTGCTTTTACGGCAAACTCAGACAGATCGATAGCAACTGTTTTCGTTGTCGCATCGGCATTAACTAGCTTCATATAAAGATTCGAGCTATCGCGTGATACAGAATAAAATACTTCATTATTGTAAGCTTCGAGCTTATACGTGCTATCATGTAAGAACTTGTCCTCATCTTGCTTACGATGGCGGCAGCTCAGCTGATCTCCTTGCTCTCCACCGTACACGATGCTGTAGCAGTAAGACGCTTCAGCCGTCAACTGCTCATCGTATGCTGCACGCATATTGCCAGCCATCGTACTCGATGCAAAATCCCCCAGCGTGTACGCCTCGATTCCTTGCTTGAACACTTTAATTCCTGTCGCTTTTCCTTCGTGACCAGCGATATATTCAATAACGTCCTGCTTGGAGCTTTCCGCATGCTGTAAGCCTACACCGATATACAAACCATCATCGCTTGTTAGGTGATGAGCAACGATATCCACTTGTACAGAGCTCCAGTTCACATTGAGATATAGCCCCGTACGTTTATGTCCGTTCGGCTTAAGTGTTACTCCTACGCCTTCTTGCCATTGCGCCGCATCACTGCCAGCAAGCCATTGCCACTGACCAGCTAGCTGCTGCGTGAAATCCTGTTCAAAAAGAAGCTCTCCACTTTGGGATCTGACCGTAATGGACTTCAGAACAATATGTCCAACTGCTGTCGATAAACTAATACCACCCTTTGGCTTAAGGCGAACTTTTTCACCACCGCGGTACGTATAATAGTCACTTGCGACTGTCTGTGTGCCAATATTAGCAGCGAACATCGTCTGAACATAGTAGTTAGGCGTAAACCATATATCGGTATCATCGAACCAGATGCAATCCGGCGTCCAGCGGTACGAGCCGTCTGTCAGTACTTTATTAAACAACGGTGCATATGCAGCTAAGCGAACAACATCAGCGTTGTTTTCAAAGCCTGTCATTATCGCTGCTTCGGCAATTGCCCCCGCAAGCGTATTTTTATCGTTGGAAGCATATTCGCCTACGAATACTTTTGACGTTAATTGCTCGTCTGGCTGTCCCTGTTCATCGTATGCACGGAAATAATAGTTGTAGCGGTCCGCATTACGCAGTAAGTAATCATTGGAACGATAATAATGCTCGTCTACAATCGTATCCATATAATTAGGCTGCTCGCTGTACCATTCTACCACTTGCTCCAGTCTCTGACACCCGTCGGTAAACGCAATCGTCTCCGAACCTTTATATTGCCCACGCAAAAACTTCCAGCCCTGCTGATATGCATCATCGTCCGCCTGTGCCCCGACCGTTGATATAATCGTCAGCTCACGACCAGCATAGTGCTCCTCCATATACCGATCAATCGCGACCTTGAACACTTCAAAATTTGCAAAAAACTCTGTGCCCCAGTTCTCATTACCAACCCCTAGATAGCGCAGGTCGAACGGCTCTGGATGGCCCATCGTCGCACGGAGCTTCGCCCATTCATTGCCTTCTACATCTTCACTAATCGCAAAATCTATTAGATCTGTAAAGTTTTTAATATAGTAATCTCTTAACGCACCGCCTGCTGGATTCGCGTAGTCGCTGCGTGCTTGGCATAGCACACCACACGCCATAACCGGCAGCGGAGTTGCATTAAGATCTTCCGCCAGCTGGAAATATTCCATATAACCTAGGCCAAGTGTCATCATATAGCCCCATACGTTGAAGTTTTCCTTGCGAACTTCAACATCTCCAACCGATTGCTTCCAATCATATACGTTTTCCCATACGTGCGAGCCTTCCGATATACAGCCCCCTGGGAAACGCAAAAATTTCGGCTTCATGTTCTGCAACGCTACGACCATATCTTTACGCAGTCGATAGTTGCTATTCCCATTATAGTTACGTTGTGCTGACGGTGAGCCTTGCTCTTCTTCCGCTCCCCACACATTTTCCGGGAATAGCGACACCATATCGATCGCGATCTCTTCGGTAAACGTAATTGCCAATTGACCAAGCAGCGTTTTTGTTGCCGTCAAGCTTAGTGGCAGTTCAACACCGTATTTGCGCCACAAACCATCTGCAGTGATGTTAAGCTCCAACTTCTCACTGATCGCCTTTCCTTCCGCGTCCTGCAGTTCAATATGCAAAGCAGAGGAACGATCTGATCGGGCCCATACCGTAAAGCGGTAGCTATCTCCTGCGATAAATGACATTGAGCAGTGGTGATTGTTATCATTAAAGCCTTTATTAATGAGAGTTGCTCCAGCCGTCGCTGTAACATAAGTGTTATTAACATCAGCATCTGTCAGCTTGAAGTACTCATTAAGGCCACCTTCTTGACACACCTTCACGAGCTCAGTATCTCCATACCAGCCTTCTAACGGGTTGCGAATGCGACCAGTAGAATGTCCATGCTCTCCGCATACGTGAGAGAAGCTTTCAAATGTAAATGCTTCAAAGCTGCGATTGCGGACAAGCTCCGCATAGATGCCGCCATCCGCTGCATTATTAATATCCTCATAGAACAATCCATACATGACAGGACTTATCTGATCTGACTTTCCATTAGGCTTCAATGCGATCTCGTAAGGAATCGTCGACGCTGGAAGAACCGTCAACTCCAAGGACGTCGCGTAGCTCGCCGAGCCTCTTTTTAATGTTGCTGTAAGTGTGATCGCTCGTGGTTTCGCCAATTGTGCATTAATCTCACCTCGATGCGATAAAACCTCTGGATTAGAGGATGTCCACTCCACTGTAACCAACCCTTTAAAGAGTTCCTCAGTAAGCTCCAATGATTCGGTCACGATGGAGGATGGAAGTGCAATATCCATCTGGCTTGCAAGCTGAACGATCTGCTCGTCACTTAACGTCTCACACATTAGCTCGATAACCTGCTCATCAGACAATGTCGCAGCATATAGTCGGAAATCAGATATTGCACCGCGGAAGTCATGATCCGCTTCAAATTGGGAATGACCAATATAGTTAGCGCGATAGCCTTCACCTTCAAGCGTTGCCAGCCACTGACGATATGCGAGATACGTACCACTCGATGTTTGACTGATTGTACCATCAACGACGAGCTGACCATTCAAGTACAGCTTAGGACCAGCCTTACTTTCTGTCGCTCCCTTCGTACCGCTTACTACTAACGCAACATGTATCCATTCTCCGACTGGCAGTTGCTTATTAAAGTCAACTGAAAGATCCGAACCATTAAAGCACACCCCACGCAAATTACGAGTTAAAAACAGATATGGTCCTTGCGACCCTTCTCCAAAATCAAAAATTCGCTCCCAAACACTTTGACCCGGATCTAAATAAATCCAACTCGCCACAGTCAAACCTGAATGATCATCCACATCTGCCAAGATTCCTTCTGGAAGCTGCAAATAGCTGCTGCCATGAGATCCTCCACCAAACACAATCGCTGGTCTGCCTTTTAACTGCGTAACACTAACATTTCCGTAAACGGTTGCATGATTATCTAAACCAGACTGATCCGCTGCTTGTCCTTCTGCAAGTACTTGTTCTCCAACTACTACTTGTTCTTTTAGATACTTCTCATCGTGCTCTCCTGACGCTTTTGCATAATGTAATACCAAACGTTTCTGTGTGTGTAGATCTGTCACTATGATCACCGCCATAAAATTATTATTAATAAAATGATTAAATATTAACCTTTATGCGAATCAGTTTAACCTACACGTTACCGTTTTTCAATAGTCCTCTTTATAAAATAAGCTCTTTTTCCCTATTATTGTCTAATTACTATATGATTTTAAATTAACCACTAGACAAATTAGATCGATTATGTGATATTAATATTAATGTGAATATTTAATGTTTTTATTAACTTTCTTTTTTGAGGAGGATTGATTTTACCCCATGTCAACAACTGAGTATGTAAACCCGATTATTCCTCAGCGAGCTGATCCTTGGATTTATAAACATACTGATGGCTACTATTACTTTACCGGATCGGTACCAGCCTATGATTCCATAGAGCTGAGACGAGCAACGACAATCAACGGTCTTGCAAACGCTGAATCTATTGTGTGCTGGAAAAAGCATGAATCTGGTCTAATGAGTGCAAATATTTGGGCCCCAGAAATTCATTATATTGATCAAAAGTGGTACATTTACTTTGCCGCTGCACGTACAACTGAAACAAATGACGGTTTATTCGACCATCGTATGTTCGTTCTAGAGTGTGAAGCAAGCAATCCACTTGATGGTCCTTGGATTGAAAAAGGCCAAGTTAAAACAAAATGGGAGTCATTCTCTCTCGATGCCACAACATTTGAACATCGTGGTGTGCGTTATTACGTATGGGCGCAAAAGGATCCAAATATCCCAGGTAACTCGAATCTATATATCGCACCTATGGCTAACCCATGGACGATCTCTGATCAGCAAGCGTGCATATCAATCCCTGAATATGAGTGGGAGAAAATTGGATTCCTCGTTAATGAAGGCGCTGCCGTTATTAAACGAAACGGAAGAATTTTCATGACCTACTCTGCAAGCGCTACAGACCACAACTATTGTATGGGCCTGCTTTGGGCAGATGAAAACAGCAACCTGCTGGATCCTGCTTCATGGAATAAATCCCCAGCTCCGATCTTTAGCACACGCGAGGAGCTTGCGCTATTTGGCCCTGGTCATAACAGCTTTACCGTTGCTGAGGATGGGATTACTGATCTACTCGTATATCATGCACGTGATTATAAAGAAATGGATAAAGATCCATTGTACGTTCCAAACCGTCATACCTGCGTTCAGCCAATTAACTGGACGCCGTCTGGTTTCCCTGACTTGGGTAAGCCATTAGCGAAGTCTAGTCTTCCTTTAGCTGCAGGTGTAAAAGCATAGCTACCTATTAACTAGACAAGGATATTTGTTAGCTTTACCTGTTAATGAGCTAGACTTATGCAGATGTTTTGTCACTATAAGAGTGTGAATCTTAGCCCAGCCATTGCTTAGTGAGCAAGCAATGGTTGGGCTTTTTCATATGAGCTTGTGCATTATTCATATGATCATTAGTTTCATGTATATATCTTTATAAAGAAACCAAAAAAGCATGTGCAAAGGCTATTGATGCGATCATTACGTGATCGCTCAATGAAATACAGCCCGTGCCCATGCTTAGTTGTCGTTGTGCCATTACTAGATGATAATGTTGATTCATGACATACTTCTACTTTGATGATGCTTTGTTTTTGCTCTGATTTGTCGCTTGTAATTCTTGCACTTCTACTTCCGTTAGCTTACGGTCATAATAAAGCTTGAATACGATATCCTGATTATAGTTACCGAACCCGCTTCCGAACAAGGTTACTCCCCCAACGTTCTCTGCATCCTCTAAAACAGAAATTCTAAATTTCCATTGCGTCAGATCCAGATCAAGATCAGACAGCTTCACATCGGATATTTGCGTCCCGTCAATAAACGTACCTTCTTGATTAATTTTGAGCATTTTAAGCAAGCCGTATTGGTTAATCTCATCCCACCACCAATCAGGAGTATAACGCCCACGCTGCTTGTCGCCGCCAAAGTCCCCTGGGCTCGTCCACATCCCTAAGTCGACTCCGTTCAAATTAAACGTAATGTCAGACGGCCAATTTTCATTGGCGAATGGAGCCTCAGACGATATTTCCATTGAAATCTCCAGCTCAACAGGAATCTCGTTTTTGTTCAAATAGTTTGCTAGCCTATACTCCACATAGCCTTGACCAAACCATAGAATTTTCGCATTGACACGCTCTGGCTCAAGAAATGCGCGAGGCTCATCGAACATTCCAAGCACCTTTACTGTAGTTGCCAATCCACAAGTTGGTGTTACTTCAAAATCTGTATAGTGTCCAACTGAAACCTCGGTCACATGGCAATCGCGGAATACGCTTTCAATTTTTGGAGGAAATGCGATCTCGATTGAGTCCGTTACAAGTGTGCACACTTTTTTAGCACCGCCCTTGCCTGGTTGCATGGACGACTTAATAATACCTGCTCTTTCAAGCTTCTTAACATGCATCGTCATAATTGCACTGCTCAAACCCATCGCATCTGCCAGCTCTTTTATATTCATAGATTTAACCGCCAACAGACGAATCATTTCGATACGAACATTACTTGCTAATGCTTCATAAACGGGTAAGGAATGCTGTGAAATGTCTATTTTCATTTAAACCACCCTATTAATATACTCGTTAACAATAATAACTTAGTTAAGTATAACATATAAATTGATTGAATTTATGCTAACAAGTAAAAATACTACTTAAGAATTAACATTAGTAAGTGCCGAAGATAAGTCACCAGCTGAAGTTGAAGTAATACTAGATTTCGAGTAGCGCAGCATACGGTGTTGGTACGTGAGCAACTACAATGTTTTCGCAGAAAACATCGGAAGCATGTTCCTTCGGTAGAACTTCATATTCGATGCCGACTAAACTCCAACGGGTCACTTCGTCATCAAGCCCGGCTTCTTCTTATAATATGTGTTCAAAAAGTTCGGGCTTCAGGACCGAGAAGATGAAGTAATACTAGATTTCGAGTAGCGCAGCGTACGGTTTTGGTACGTGAGCAACGGAGATTTCGGTAGAACTTCATCTTCGATGCCGATTAAACTCCAACGGGTCACTTCGTCATCAAGCCCGGCTTCCTCGCGAGCGCATTGCCTTCACATGCTTTATGTTACTATCCTCTTTAAGTGCTTGATACTCAGCGGTATCCATACCATATAACGCAATCTTTCCTTCCGCATTATGATGAATACCCCAGCCGTAACGCTTGCCTAACGATGAGGTGCGGAGACACGGTTGGCCTTTAGAAAAGAACTTCTCCCGTGCCGCTGCTTTTAACTCATCTGGTATGTCGTTGCGAGTAGCATGCACCTCGAACAGCACATCCTCCTGCGTATAGATATAGGGCTGGGCAGCAATCATCTCGTATTGCAAAAGCGGAACCGTCTTAGCTCCCGCTTTAGCTTTCGGGATTTGCGCGATCGTGACCGGACAATCCTCTGCAACCTCTACAAACATATTATAGTTATTGTTATCCTTGTTCATATGGTTCTTCTCCTATTCAACTTCATATGCTGTTGCTACGTTACTCAATGGTGAATGAGTAAGACCAAACAATGTTAATGGGTAATGGGTAATGCTTAACAAAGGCTAATACCATAGTACGCGTCTCTCTTTTCCATCCTGTTTAAAGCTGACACCACCGTCTCTACCAATCCCGAATCCCCCCGTATCCGTTGCATTGCTTTCAAACGAGATAGAATAAGTCATTTCTGATCTAGGTGGTATCGTCAGCAGCACATACTTAATGTCTATTATTTCTCCCGGATCCAAGCGTCCTTCTTTAGGTATAGGTTTTATTTGTACGGTCTTAGTTTGATTCCCATAATTATATATTTTTATCTTACAAGCGTAAGATGCAATATCATCTAGTTCTGTGTAGCTGCATAAATAACCATTCTTTGAGTAATCAAGCGCCGCTAAGCCTGATCCATTATAATGTATAAGTGTCATTGTCCCCTTTGTAATCGTCGGAAATAGTATAAAAAATAAAATTCATGCCACAACAACCTTTCTTGCTACTCTTTTGTACTTCACTCTAAAGTGTCTAATGACGAGATTTCCACTTATAAAGGTTAGGATAATACCTAACACTGCGGAATAATGCAGGCCTTGATCGTTCTCGCTCCATGGTGGTAATCCGACGAATCGAAAAAGAGTATCTCCCAAAACAACTCTTCTATGGTCAACAGCTAACAATAATAAAGATACAAGCAAAAATGCAATGTACAGCATCGTTTTTTTGGCCCACGTCAAAGTAATCCCCTCCTCCAATCATCAATGACTATGTTCCATATGGCTTGTCGTATCACATTTTTGAAACAACTACATCATTTAAAACAAACGCCTACCTCGGTCATGATCGTAGGTAAGCGTTTAGTCGAAATATTCTATTGTTCCATGTCTCTTCATTGAATACCATACATTTACACACAATTAGTATTCCATATAACGATAACATTAGTCTCTCAATGTTAAGGGTCGAGCGTTACAGCTACTTTTCAGATACTTTTTCAGATACTTATAGAAACTTTTAGCTACTTTTTCTTTTTTAGATATTGATCCAGCTTCATCCACGTTTCTGTAATGCCTGTTACGAGTCCCATCTTTAAAACATCATCAAGCTCTTCCTTTGATGAATAGCGAGCCTCGCTCTTTACGCGGGTAAATTTTGCTTGATCCTCAAACTCAAGCACAACAATTGAATCAGGCATGCTAGGATCAATCTCGCCAGCTTCATTAGAGAAACAGTCACGATATACGATACGGTTTGGCTTGTCCAGTTCAACGTAGATCGCTTTGCCCCATGATTGCTGTCCTACATACTCCTTGCTTTGATCCGTACAAGTCATACAAAAGTGCCAATAACCATCTGGCTTTGCATCGACCTCACAAAAAGTCAGCTCCCAGCCATTAGGCCCCCACCATTGCTTTAATTGCTCAGCATCGATAAAAGCTTCATATACTTGCTCTCGTGAAGCAGGAAACACCTGCTCCAAAAATAGCGATTGATCCTTCACTCTACTGCTAATTTTACCTAACTTTGCTCTCGAAAACATCTATCCATTTCCCCCTTTTCCGTATACTTGCTACTCCCATCATAACGAAATTAGTGATAGTAACGCAAATGTAAACGAAAAGAAGGACCGCTCCCAATATGTGGGAAGCAGTCCTTCTTTTCATTCGCCGAATGCGCCTGTTACAGGTTTTTATATGATTTTCCGTATAAATTCGCCCCGTACGCATCGGACTAGCATGTTTTGTTCCATTTTTCGTACAAATAACGATCCGCTTGCATAGGATTAGCAGGTTTTATAAGATTTTTCGTACAGATCCGTCCCGTTTGACTGGTACTAGAGATTTTCATACGACTTTTCGTACAAATAACTCCTCCCCTTCTCTGTTACTTGTGCACTTCAAACACATTATAAATCTACTGCAAACACACTGCAAATTCACTGCAAATCTATCGTTGATCCGCTCTAGCGTAACTCTCACTTCTTTATTTCTACGCGCTAGCTGATCTCGATCAGTCGAGCAACTTTACCTTTAGGCATCGTAACAGTCAGTTCCTGCTGCGCTGCATTCCAGCTTAGCTCACTTCCATGCTGGGCAGGATAGCCGATATGAAATTCACTAGCTTCAAAGCCTCTTCCAGCTAACGGAAGCGTGATAGACTCCGCTTCGCCTCGAACACGCCACACAGCGATAAAGCTGCGTTCTTGATGTCTAAGCCCTACACTTACCCATTCCGATTGATGATCAGGTAAGCCTAGCGGCCAAAAAGGAATTGCTTCCTTAATAAGCGGTCGAATATCTTTATAGTAATCTAGTGCTTCCTTTACTAGAGCAAGTCTAGGCTTACTCAGTTCTGCAAGATGTCCACTTTGATGAACACGCAGTAGCAATGCATTGATCATATTGAAGATAACTTCCTCGTCATCCCCTTCACGCAGTGGATAGGACCATACCGCTGCCTGCTCTGGTGTTAGCACCGCCGGTGCCCCAGCTGCAATCGTTGCGTAGTTGACGTAGTCCTCTTGATCGCTAGTGGATTGGATGCTGTAACGACTAAGCATCGCATAATCCATACGCATGCCGCCAGATGAACAGTTCTCAATAACAAGCTCAGGGTACTTCGCAAAAGTGTGATCAAGCCAGTTCAAATAGGCACGATTATGCTCAAGCAAGCCCGCCCCTACACTATCTGCTGCCGTCTCTGTTCCTATGCCGGCATTAATGTTGTAATCCATCTTAATATAGCCGACTCCGTATTGCTCTACGAGACGAGTAATAACTTCATTCGCATGCTCAATTACTTTTGGGCTACGGAAATCAAGCTGATAGCGGCTGCGATCTTTTACTCGCTTGCCGTGTCGCATGAAGAACCAGCTGTCATCTGTTTCTTCAAGCTTCGGACTGTGAATGCCCATTACCTCGATCTCTAGCCATAGCCCAGGAATCATGCCCTTATTACGTATATAGTCGAGAACAAACTTAATCCCTTCTGGGAAACGTTCAGCGGAAGGCAGCCACTGTCCAACGCCATCCCACCATTCGCCTGGCGCGTACCAGCCTGCATCTATACAAAAATATTCACAGCCGACCTCTGCAGCAGCATCGATCAACGGCAACAGCTTTTCTGTCGTCGGTGCTCCCCAGAGACAATTCATGTAATCATTGAAAATAATGCGTAGCAGCTCGTTGTCCTCATTAGGTCGACGAATCGCGCGACGATAGTAGGTAAGCTCGGCTACACTTTCTTCAAACCCACCATCGACAATACCGAAGGATACAGGCACAGAGGTAAAGCTTTCTCCAGGTTCGAGCTTTTCCCACCAATGATTATCATGCTCGTTAGGTCCGCCAGCAAGTAGCATTAACTGATCAACCTGATCGGTAAGCTCCCAATGCCACGAGCCGTTATGCTCGATCTGCCAATATAATGCCGTATTGTTCTCGTGATCCTCCAGCACCGCCATCGGCACTGTTTCCGCACAGGACCAAGAGCCTGTGTTACTGAACGCTAATCGCTTAGAGCCGCGATCTGCTAGATGATTCAGCCCAAGCTCTGGCAGTGAGTAGCTATGCCATTGCAGCTCGCTTTGCCAGCCGTTATGCGCAATATACAGCTTGTGCTTGTCGCTCCGATCGAGCGAGCCTTCCTTACCGAAGCCAGTAAACGCAAAAGATGAGAGGTATTCAAGAGCAACCTCTTCAATACCTGTATTTACAACAGTTGTCCAGCTACGAACCGTCTTCAAGTTAGTATAAAACTGATAATGCTGCTCTACTGTAATGGCTGTTATTGGGTCGTGCAAAGTGAATACAAGCTTTCTCCCTTGAGCATTGCGACAGTCGTCATGTGAACGGTATACAAGTCTAAGACCTGGGAATGAAGCACGGTGTGAGCGGCCATGATATTCGGCACGATCTTCACCAGTTAGCTGCAGCTCGAGCATGCGAAAGCCTGCTATCTTTTGCTCAGGAATAAGCTCTGTATCCAGTTGAGAGGTGCCAATATGAAGGAGCGACACATCTCCTGCTTCAGAGATATTGAATACTATATGCAAGCCTTGTTCCTCTATCGTAATTTTTCGTGCTTTTGTCACGAACATCCCTCCAATATCAAAGTCCAAACATACAAACATGTATTAATACTATAATGGTGAAACAATAACGAAATCTTGATGAATCAATGATAAATCAATGATGAATCAAATAATGTAGCTATGATGTAGCTATAATGTAACCGCATTGACACTACATCAAGGCTGCATAATAAGACTTTAAACAATATAATCTGAAGCCAGCAAGGGTAACTGCTGAACGACGATTGCCCTTGCTGTGACCAAATACACTCTCTCTACCTCGACTTTGCGTCTGGCATAGATCGCGGATTTCTCGTCATCCTCAAGGGCTGTTTTGCATTCGTTTTGCCTTTACCCATCCAGTCTTTCACTGCACTATCACTAACATAGCACATATAAAGTAAGCGTGTGCTGACCTGACCTAGCACATATGAAACGTGCGTTTGCTATTCCTCGTACATACAAAACATATGCACGCTGGCCCCGTACATATAAAACGTGCGCATGCTAGCCCTCGCACATACAAAACGTGCGCATGCTAGCCCCGTACATATAAAACATATGCATGATGCTGGCTCGGCATAAGAACGCGCGTTTGCTAACGGAAGTGAGCGACGCTATTTCAACTAACTAGGATTATTTTGCCGGCTTACGGAACTCAGAGACGTTATCGGCTCCATTTCACTTCATTTTGAAGTGATTTCATCAAATAACGCTTCTCACTTCCGTTAGAATCATATTATTGTAAAATATAACACAATAAGGCCTCTCATTTCCGTTACAGCTCGCTTACTATAATTAGGCCGGACAGTTGTCACTTTCACTCACGGAAAACAGCTTCCTATTACAGCTCGCTCACTATAATTAGGGCCGTCCGGTTGTTACTTTCACTCACGGTAAACAGCTTCCTATTACAGCTCGCTCACTATAATCCGGCCATCCAGTTGTCAACTCACTTACTAAAATGAGGCGTCCAGTAGTCAGTTTAGTTTTCACTAACTATCTGGACAGCCTCATTGTTGTTCTCTAGTTCAGTTACAAGCCTTTAGCTAAGCTTACCGAGCTTCAGCCCTTAGAGCTGAAGCCTTTAGCTAAGCTTATTGAGCAGATGATCCGAACTGAATCCAAGCTTTTTGAATTTCATCAATCGCTTGATCTTTTGATTTGCTTTTACCGATATAAGCCTGCATTAGCTCACCGAATTTTTGATGGAAAGTATCCAATGAGTAGTTTACAGATAGCTCACCGGATTTGCCTGCTTTTAGAATCTCATCCATTTGCTTAGGCATATCAAGATCTGGAAGCGGAGCATCTTGAATTGGTGGAATTACACGTGCAACATCAGAGAACCAGTTTTTACCGTAGTCGGATGTGTACAACCAGTTAAAGAACTCGATTGTTTCATTCACTACTTTTGAATCCTTGTTAATACGTAGCGCTTGGTCAGCACCTGTTGCAATTGTCGCTTGCTCAGCTTTATCACTTACAGGATAACCTGCAATTTGCATGTTGATCTCAGGAGTAATCTTTTTAATTGCTTCTTCGTCCCAAGCACCTTTACCTGTTAGGAAAGCTGCTCCACCTGTAGCAAAGTCACTCACTTGCGCATTGCTATCACGCTCAAGCGGCTTGTTCGTGCCATGTTCAACCGTTTTGTCGATAAACTCAAAGAAGTTGTTGTATAGCAACGGGTGATCTTGGAATGTTGTTGTACCTGCGATAAATTGAGTTACTAGCTCTTGAGCAGAAATTCCTGCGTCCTCAGCAGCTGCATTCACATAGTGTTGGAAGATATGCTTCCATACCCACCACTCTTTATATGCGTTCGCGAATGGCGTAATACCAGCAGCTTCTAGCTTAGCGATTGCATCGTCCATCTCAGCTACCGTTGTAGGAACTTCTGTTACACCAGCTTGGTTAAGCAAATCCATGTTTGCAACTAAGCTCATTAGATTCCCTTTAACCGGCAATCCAAGCACGCGGCCATCTGTTGAAGTCATGCTTGTGCGTACTGCATCAGTCATTGCTGCTGCAAGCGGCTCATCAGTCAAATCAGCGCTATATTCAGCAAATGTATCGATGTCGCCACCAGCTGTAGTTTGGAAAACGTCTGGAGTCTGTCCAGATGAAATTTTAGATTTTAATACAGTGTTGTAGTCGGCTTGCATAATTTCTAGGTTAATTGTTACATTCGGTTTAACCTTTTTGTATTCAGCGATATAAGCGTTAAATGCTTCTGTATACTCTGGTGATGCTGTGAACATGTTAATCGTCACCTTTGCATCTCCAGATGAAGCGTCAGGGTTGTTGGTGTTCGTTGCAGTGTTGCCGTTATTGCTGCTTCCGCATGCAGATAGTAAGCCTGCAACTAGCATCAAACTTACTGCCAGTGAGGAAAATTTCTTAAACATTTGAATGCCCCCAATCAAAAATGTTGTTTTTCTTTACACCCTTATTCTAAATAAAATCCACTCAGCGAAAAATGTATATAAGTGAAGAAAAAAGGGTAAAAAAGTGTCCGATCAGGCTGCATTTCACTTTTTCACAGTTACAGTTCCAACGATTGACGATATTCTGAAGGTGTCATATTGAACATATTGCGGAACGCCTTGCTGAAATAATTTTTATCCTTATAGCCTAGCATTTCGGATATTTCCTGCACCTTAAGCTGCTCATCCGCTAGCAGCTCCTTCGCTTTTTCCATACGAACGAACTGCACATATTCGTGAATGCCTTTTCCGTATTGCTGCTTGAACAGTTTCATCAAGTACTCTCGGCTTAAGTAATACTTTTCGGCAAACATCGTCACTTTAATGTCCTCATAATAATACTGATCAATATACTTCTTTATATCGTTAATCTTAAAACCTGTATCCTGCTGCTTCTCCTGATCAATGAGATCCTTATACACCTGTACAAGTTGCTGCAATAACACTCCTAATTGCTGAACATTGGAATAATCTCCTTCTAATCCAAGTGAGCGCAGCGGCTCATCAGCACCAATTGGCAGCTTGGAAGACGACACGCCAAACTCCATTGCCACATCATTAAACATAAGAATGATCTCATCGAGCAGCTTCTCCGCTTGTCCTAGTGTAAATTGCTCGGCACTTTCAAGCTTCTGAATAATGTCTTGGCAGAACGATTGTAGCGCTTTGCCTGTTTCAAGAGATTGCTTTAGTTGATTGACACGCGTTAGTACGGATTGATGGTCAGTGACGCGTACCTTCTGTTCGTCCTCGCTTTTAATAACCGTGCCACTGCCAGTTTTCAGCTTTAAGTCATAGCTTGTTAATGCTCGCTTCGCCTGATCAAAGCTAGTTGTCAGCTCATGTATATTGGACACTGGCGACCCGAGGCCGATAACCACCTCCAGCTGGAACAGCTCCTTGAATGTAGCATTGAGCTTATTCATCTGATGATAGAACTTATAGAGCATCTCCTCGCGATAGCTTCCTTCGAAGGAGATAATCGTAATGATCTCCCGCTCCTGCTTCGGGTTAGCAAAGCTGAAGCTATGAAAGTAGCTTGACGTAATATCGTGAATAATATTCGTTACTGCAAAATGCAAAAGATCGATATCATCCTTAAATCGCTTCTTTCCCAGCTGCCTCATATTCAGCATATAGATGGAAGAAACTGCTAATAGATGATTCGGCCGGTCAACGCCGATCAGCTTCACCAACTCTTCGCTGTAATAACTCGTATAGCTACGGTCAATTAACGATAGATAAAGCTTCTCCTTTAGCTTCGGTAACGACATGTTCAGCGTAATATTTTGATGTATACTTTCTTCTTCCTCTTTTTTCCTTACAGCCATAATATCAACTGCCTTACGCAACGACTGGTTCAATTCTTGACGATTAACCGGCTTCAGCAAGTAATCAACAACTCTAGAGCGAATCGCCTGCTTCGTATATTCAAAATCATCATAGCCGCTTATTACGATTGTAAGCAGTCGTGGATAACGAAGCTCAAGCTCCTGAAGAAGCTTTTTGCCGTTCATCTCTGGCATTTTCATATCGATTAACGCAATATCCATTCGGTGCTCAGCAAGAAGCTCCAGAGCAGCTTTTCCATTGTTCGCTTCATATATATTCGTTACTCCAAGCTCTTCCCATTGACCTAATATCTTGATCGCTTCACGTAACGGCTCTTCATCATCGATAATGATTACATTAACCATGCTCATGTCTGTCTCCTCTCGGTAGTATAATGATCATTCTCGTACCATTCTCATCACTCTTTATGTCCAGTCTGGACTCGTTGCCATATAACAGCTTTAAGCGTGCATTCAAATTCACTAAGCCGATGCTTTCCTGCTTGTAAAGCGATTCTTCCCAATCCTGTGCAAGCCAGTGTTGAATTTCCGTTAATTTGTCCGGCTCGATAGGCGGACCGTCATTCGCTACTGTAAACATAATATGTCGCTCTTCTTCTCTTGCGGAAATATCGATCGTAACAGGTGTTGATACCTTCTCAAGTCCGTGCTTTACGGCATTCTCCACCAAAGTCTGTATCGACAGCTTCGGTACATCGATCATGATAAGCTCTTCAGGCACATCCATATTAACGATGAGCCGTTCGCCGAAACGCGCCTTCTGTATCGCCATATAATTGCCGATATGCTTGAGCTCTTCCTGAGCTGTAACAATATCACTCCCACTAATGCAATAACGTAGCGACAGCGCGAGTGAATCGACCATATCCACGATTTCAAGCTGACCGTGCTTTAATGCTTTTGTTGAAATTGCCTGCAGAGCGTTGTATAGGAAATGAGGATTAATCTCTGCCTCCAACGCTTTAAGTACTGCATTTTTCTCAGCTAGCTTCAGCTTGTATCGCTCGTTAATCAGCTCATTCGTACGACTAACCATCGAGTTGAATCGGTGGGAGATATACGCAAGCTCGTCCGTCCCAACAACCTCAAGCGTTGCATCAAAATCACCCGCACTGAATCGTTTCATCTGCGTTGACAGCTTTTTAAGCGGCTTAGTAATGTGACTTGCGAATATGAACACTAGCAGCATCGCCAATACGAGAAAACCAATTCCAATAAGTAAACTGAATTGTAGTGTTTGCTTGGCACTAGCGTTGATCTGAGCATAAGGAATTTGCTTTATAAGCTTCCAGCCCTCCTTCTCTCCTATGTTGTATATTACTAAATATTTTTGATCGTCCACTGTATAGGAATATTGTCCGCTCTTCTGATCAGCAAGCGCATCTATGACTTTGTGCTGTACGAGCTGCTCGTACATATCGTAATTCGTAGCCATAAACAGCTCATTGGACGGACTTAGCCAAAACAGCTGCTCATCACCATCTATCGGGATATCCTCTACAATGTCGTTATGAACACTGCGGTTGTAATAGAAGGAAATAACTGCCTGTGGTGTTCTCGTTGCAATCGAGCGCAGCACGCGATGATAAGCAAAATAACCCTCCTCTGATCGTGCGCTATAGCTGTCCTCATACGTTGTGAACTCAAGTGACTGATAGGATCGATTGTACTGACTTTCCAGCGCCTCTTCGTACCAAGGCTGCTCAATTGGACTTGTATCCTCGTGCGTGGATATCGTTATATCATTGCGAAGCCGCTTCACCTCGTAATATTTCCCAGAGTTAACAAGGTATAAATAAATGCCCTCTAGGTCAACCTCGTTATAGAATATGCTTCGCAAATATTCCTCGATCAGCATTTTCGAGGAATAGCTATCCGCTTCATGGATAAATGCGTAGCTTAGCTCATCGAAATTACTTTGCGGCAGCGAGCGCTTTTCCATCTCCTTCACATAGTCTTCCAGATTCTGATTCACAAGCATCAAGTTGTTCGAGGTGCTTGATATACTATTTCCAATTGCTTCTTTTTGAAGCATCTGATATGAGATAAAGGTTAAGCTGCCAACAACAAGAATAATAATCGCTGAAAATAACAGAATTAGCTTGTTCACGAGACGACCAGTTATCCATTCATGCAATCGCTTGATGCTTTTCATTCATCACGACCTCCGGTTTGCAATTTTACAGTTCGTTCACTTTTTTACCCTTAACTGATAATTAAAATCCATTTAGCAGCCTAGATCGGCTATCTATAATAGTAATATAACGTTATCACGTGTCGAACTACAAGAAAGAAGGTGCCTTATGTTCAAGTTTTTAGGTAGAAAAGGGAACGACAAGCTAGAATTTGGACTGTTCACTATACCAGTCATTCTCTGTATCGCTGTCGCCTTCTATATTCCATTTTTTATGACGATTCGATATTCCTTAATGGAATGGAACGGAATATCGAGTTCACCAAAATTTATCGGATTAGAAAACTATAAGCAAATTTTTATGGGTGATGCGAACTTTGCACAGGCCTCCTGGTTTACGGTTAAATACGCTGTGCTGTACATCATTCTCGTAAACGTCATCGCAATATTACTAGCACTGCTGCTTAATATGAAGCTAAAATCGACAACATGGCTTAGAGCTGCATTCTTTATCCCGTATATTTTAAGCTTAGTTATTGTTGGTTTCATCTGGAAGTTCATCTTTATGCAAGGCTTCGAATCACTAGGGAAAAGTACAGGCTGGGGCATTTTCGAGCTAAGCTGGCTTGGCGATCCTAATCTTGCGTTCATCTCCATATTACTCGTATCAATCTGGCAATCTGTTGGGTTCTATCTTGTGATCTACATTGCAGGGTTGCAGTCGGTACCAGATGATCTGAAGGAAGCTGCTGTCGTTGATGGAGCTGGACCGATTCGTCGCTTCTTCAATATTACATTGCCATTACTTGCGCCATCGATCACGATCAGTGTATTCATGGCTTTAACAAACTCAATCAAAGTATTCGATGTTATTCTATCGCTTACTGCAGGTGGTCCTGGCGGAACGACATATAGCGTTGCATATGATATTTACCGCGATACGTTCCAGAACAACCTGTTCGGATACGGTACAGCAAAGTCAATCGTGTTGTTCGTTGTTGTACTAATTATTACTGTTATTCAGCTTACATTGTTCAAACGCAGGGAGGTTGAAGCATAATGAAAACACGCAAAACCTTTGGCAGAATCATAGTAGAGATCGTTATGGTTCTCGCTTCTCTGTTGTTCTTATATCCGTTGTTTTTGGCAATTAACAACTCTTTCAAATCATTCGGTGAAGTCATGCGTGACGTTATCGCGCTGCCGAAGCAAATCATGTTCGAAAACTACTCCTATGTATGGAAGTTTATCGACTATCCTAGATTGTTCACGAACAACCTAGTTATTACAGTGCTTGGCTTGGCTGGTATTGTGTTCGTGTCATCCATTGCAGCCTACAAGCTGGCTCGTACGAAATCTCGCATGAGTATTCTAATCTACATGCTTTGTATTATGCCGATGCTTATTCCTTTTCAATCGATCATGCTAAGTGTTGTTCAGCTGGCGAATCAGTTGAATTTGTCGGAGAGCACGGTTGGTCTAGGCTTGCTATATTGGGGCTTTGGCGCTCCGCTGGCAGTATTCATCTACCACGGATTTGTGAAGGGGATACCTAAAGAAATCGATGAAAGCGCAACGATCGACGGTGCTTCAGGCTTTAGATTATATTTCGCAGTTATTTTCCCGTTGCTCAAATCAGTAACAACGACGATTATTATTATTGATGTAATGTGGATTTGGAACGACTTCCTGCTACCATTACTATTAGTAAACGGCTCACCAAGCACGAAGACGTTAACACTTGCTGCCTACACTTTTGTTGGTCAATATACTTCAGACTGGCAATATGCGATGACAGCTATGGTCATGGCAGTGCTGCCTTCAATCGTTGCATTTATGTTTTTGCAAAAGTATATCGTTAAGGGCGTTGTAGCAGGCGCTGTTAAAGGATAACTCTTCTCCCCCATGTAGCACCGCTATAAAAATAGTATGGTTTCAATTGCTATTGTCAACGCTCCGAACATGGAATGGTTACAATTGCTGTTGTTCCCAGATTTCTAAAAGTATATTAAATGTAGAAATCCGGGAACAAAGGCAACCGCTTCGCTTTTTCACCATATCCATGTTCTCCGCTGATGTAAACTTGTATAGAAAAAGCATCCTTTCTCACGTTTATCGGGTCGGAACTTCGGTACCCAAAGGTGAGAACGGATGCTTTTTTAGTAAGGTGATTATTCAAGTAAACCGAAACTGTAGTTATTTTTTTAGCTATCGTTATGTCGCGCTGATCATTTGATCATTAGCTCGATATCGATAAACGTATTAGGCAGTTGTAGCGTAAGCTCTTGCGTATCTGGATTGTACGACCAGCTTCCGCCTGACTCTTCAAGTGTTACGCTATGCTCTGATGTATTAACGATCACGTGCTTAGGATTATAAGATAATGATTTGATCGTCAATTGAAGATTCTCTCGCTGAATTGGCAATTCTTTTGCGTGATATGAACAGTTTAGCTCGATGGAATCTTTATTGAATTTAGCTGCTGTTTCAAGCAAATTATATACGCCTTGCTCATAATCATAAGTACGAGCATCGTCTTCGTACCATTGACTAGATGATGTGCTGCCTTCAGCACCAGCATATAGGACTATTGAGATATTTCCTTGCTCATTTAACGTAGGCTTCCAATTATCATCTAACAGCTCAGGAATCATCGCTCCTGCTTTTATATATAACGGCAATACATCAAGTGGAGCATATGCCAATATATATTTACCGCCACGATGACGTTCCCCACTCCAATAATCAATCCACTCACCTTCAGGTAAATAGACAGAGCGAGTTTCTGTGCTTGGACGAAGAATTGGGGCAACAAGCACATCAGCTCCAACTAAAAATTGATCACAAAGATTATAAACATTACGGTCATTAGGGTATTCCATAATTAATGGGCGCATAATTGGCAAGCCTGTTTTATGAGCTTGATAGAACTGCGTATATAAGTACGGCATAAATTGATAGCGCAAGCGAATATATTTTCTACAAATGTCTTCGATTTGCTCTCCAAATACCCATGGTTCCTGACGAATCGAATCAAGTACGCTATGATTACGACTGTATGGAAAGAATACACCAGCTTGTGTCCAGCGTGCTAACAATTCAGGCGTCGTATGATGTGCAAATCCGCCAATATCTGGACCTGCAAATGGTTGACCAGATAGCCCCAAATTCAACACCATTGGAATCGACATTGCAAGGTGCTCCCAGAAACTACGGTTATCTCCTGTCCATGTCGCTGCATATTTTTGAACGCCAGCATAACCAGCTCTAGTTAATACAAAAGGACGTTCTCCTGCCAGCTGCTTTTTTAAGCCTTGCTGAGTTGCCATCGACATAAGCATACCGTATAGATTATGCAGCTCACGATGCGTTTTAGGCGATCCATCATTGCCATGAACAACATCAAGATCCATCGTCTTAGAAGCGTTAAATACAGCAGGCTCATTCATATCATTCCAGATACCATGAATGCCCATATCCGTATAGTAACGGTGCTGCTCTCCCCACCATTCGCGAACTTCTTCCTCTGTAAAGTCAGGAAATGCACTAGCTCCAGGCCAAACATCGCCGATAAATAATTCACCTTCGATTTTTTTGCAGAAATAATCATTGTGAATCCCTTGCTGGTATTGAGCATATTCAGGATCTTTTTTCACCCCTGGATCAACAATTGGAACGATGCGAATGCCCATCTCTTTCAGTTCATCTATCATCTGTCGCGGATTAGGAAAACGAACAGGATCAAAAGTAAACACGCGATACTCATCCATATAATGAATATCTAAGTGAATGACGTCGCAAGGGATATTTTTAGCCTTAAAATTTTTAGCAAGAGTAAGCACTTCCTCTTGGTTCATATAGCTATATCTTGACTGATGATAGCCAATTGCCCATGCAGGAGGAAGATCCATTCTTCCCGTCAGCTGACTATAGCGTTGTACTACCTCTTGTAGGCTTGGACCTAATATAAAATAGTAATCTATTGTACCTGAGTTCACTTGAAACGTATATGCATCCTGATGCGAGCGCATATCGAATGACGTACGACCAGGATTATCTAAGAAAATACCATACGCTGCTTTTTCATATTCAAAATGAATAAGAAATGGAATTGAGACATAAAGGCATTCGATTTCTGGCACATGCGGGTCAAATACATCAGAATTCCACATATCATATTTTTCTCCGATTTTGTCTAGAAAACCTGTTTTCTCACCTAAACCGTAAATATGAGATTCTGGGCTCATTCGTTTTTTACAAACGTACTCCCCTCTACTACGACTATATATTTCCTCATGACTTGAGATCAGTTCGCCATTACTATTATAGAAGTCTATTTGAGCATTGGCTTTGTGCAGTACAACTGTAGTAGCCGGCAGCGTTAAACGATACGTAAGCTCTGTTTCCTCAAGTTCAGTCTGTACGTCAACAAACGCCTCTTTTTGCACTGCAATTGTACTGCTAGCATCCAAGGCATGATCGAGCAATAATTTCACACGAACGGTGTAGTCATTTACAGGCTGCAGCATAACCGTTGCATGCTCAGCTTTGAATAAATATATTCCATCTGATTGATAGGTAGCGGACTGAATCGCCCCTATACTCCACTTTTTCTCCACTATAGCTTCTGCTTGCTTTAGATCTGGATGAATCGTTTCACTCGTTTGCATCTTTCTATCTCCTATCTATAACTATAGTATTAGCCCTTAACAGAACCAAGCGTAATTCCCTTTACAAAATACTTTTGGAAGAATGGGTAAATCACTAACAATGGAAGCATCGACACAAAAATTTTCGCAGCATTTAACGTCTGATTCGATAAGCTAGTTAAACGTTTAGCTGAATCTGCATCCAGCTTTGTCAGATCAACATTGGCTGTCACTTGTCGAATGTACGATTGCAGCGGATAATTTTCATTTTTAGTCATTAGAAGTAGTGCTTGAAAAAACTCATTCCAATGCCCGACAATTGTAAATACTAAAATCGTTGCTAAAACTGGAGTTGATAGCGGTAAGAAGATTCCAAACAATATTCTCCATGGTCCCGCTCCGTCAATTAATGCAGATTCCTCCATCTCCTTAGGGAGATTACGAAAGAAATTCATTACTAATATGACGTTGAATACGGGTAATCCTCCACCTAGCACTAATCCCCATATACTATTGATGAGACCTAATGATTTCATCGTCATATACCAGGGAACCATACCGCCGTTAAATAACATGCAAAATATTAAAAGCCACATAAATACATTTCTAAACCTAAAATCCTTTGATGTTTTGGACAATGGATATGCCATAAGCAATACAACAAAAAACGTAATCACTGTAGCGTAAAAAACACGCTGAACCGAAATAAAGAAGGATTTAAAAAACTGACCATCTTCGATAATCGTTTGATATGAGGCTAACGTAATTCCTTTAGGAATAAAGAATACCTCGCCCGCAGCCACTGCCGCGCGGTCACTTAACGAAACAACTAACGTATACCAAACAGGCAATATACATAGTAACGTTATACATATAATTAAAAACACATTAAATCCATTGTAAAACTTGGATATTGCCGAGCGCTCTTCAATCACTCATCTCACACCTTTACTTAGAAGATTCTATAGTTGGCAAATCGGTATGCTAACGTATAAGAAATAGATATTAATATTAGGCCAACAACGGACTTCAAAAGCCCAACTGCTGTAGCAAGACCATACTGCATATCAAGCAGTCCTGCTCTGTAGACCCACGTATCAATAATATCTCCAGTTGAATAAACCGATGGATTATACAAATTGAATATCTGATCGAAACCAGCATTTAGAATATTACCGAGACTTAGCGTTCCTAATAAAATCGCAACAGGCAATACACTTGGCAAAGTAATGCTTGTTAATCTCTTAAACTGCGATGCACCATCAATCGCTGCTGCTTCGTACATTTCAGGGTTAATAGAAGTTAATGCTGCAAAGAAAATAATCGCTGCAAAGCCAAATTCCTTCCAAATATCACTTAGTATAACTAACCAAGGAAAAAGTTTTTCGTTAGCAAAAAATAATATTGGCTCAGATCCAAACAAAGCTAGTACCTGATTGATAGGACCAGTGTAAGAAAAAATATCTAGCATAATGCCTGCTACAATAACCCATGATAAAAAATGCGGCAGGTACACAATCGTTTGTACCGAACGTGTAAATAATCTGTTTTTGACTTCATTCAACATAAGTGCAAATAATAATGGAACTATCAGGTTACCAATCATTTTAAGGACAGCAATAAATATTGTATTCTTAAATACTTGTTTACTATCATCAAGCTCGAACATATACTTGAAATTTTCTAAGCCAATCCAGTCAGATTTTAATATGCCTAAACCCGGATTAAAATCTTTAAATGCCATAAGTATTCCATACATCGGAAGTAAATTGAAAAAAAACAGCCATACTAAGCCTGGCAGAAGCATTAAATAGTAATGTTTGTAGGCGCTACGATTCAGCATATCAATTTCTCCTTAATAGGGGGAGTCAAGACGAGTAAGCTGCTACTCGTCTTGACTGCTTGTCCTTACTTTAATTCGTTAACCTCTTCTGTAATTTGGTCCCCGCCTTGTTGATTCCACTTTTCTACAAACGTATCAAATTCCTCAAGTGGCGCACTGCCCATAATAATTTTTAGGAATGTTTCATCCTCTAGTTTTTTAAGATTAGACCATTTTGATTGCATCGTTTTAGTTTGAGCGGTAGCCAAGCTCTTCACCCAATGGATGTCGGCATCAACAAAAGCTGATCCACCGTTCAAGTGTGCATAGAGATGCTGGAAGAAATCTGCATCCGTTACTTGATCCCAATATTGAATATCGTAGTTATCGAACGGCTCTGTCTTAACATTTTTAACGTGAGAAGCAAGCTCATAGGTAAAGCCATAATTCAATTTATCAACCTCTTCAAGTGCAATTTCACCTGTCAGTACCTTTTGCGTTGTCTTAACCGCATATTCCAATTGGTCACCGTGGCCCATAATAAGGAATAACGGAATTTCTTGTGAAGTCATCTCTTTACCAACTGCTGTTTTGTAGCTTTCTTGCTTTTCATTCACATGAATATTCATCATTTTAATGACAGCATCAGGATTCTCATATGATTTTTTCACAACGATGTAACTGCTGCCTGTCGTTTGGTTCGAATTAAATTGTCCTGCATCGTTTAACGGTGCTGCATATGGTCTCCAGTTAGCTTCTGGGTCACTTTTAATCGCATCCATTAGGTTATACCCTGACCACCATGGTCCAAAGAAAATACCTGTCTGTCCACTTGTAATTAATTCTTGAGAGCTTTTTCTTAACCCTAGCTCTTTATCTATAATTCCATTAGCATACCAATCTTTTAAAAGGGCTAAAGCTTCTCTTGTTTCCTCTGTTGTAGAACCATATTGAGCATTCCCTTCATCGTTGGTAACCCATATCCCTGGATATGCATCTTTAGCAAAAAATACAGAGGATAGATTCAGGAAATGATCACCAGATGATAGAAATGTAGAATATAGAGAGCCACCTTGCTGTGTTGCTACAATACCAACTGTGTTCTCTCCACCCATCTTGTTATCGATAAATGCTTTTGCTACAGCTTCTAGATCTGCTAGTGATTTTGGCTCTGGAAGGCCCAATTCATCTAACCAGTCCTTGCGAATCCATGTAAGCGGAGCTGAAGGCAATGTCGTTTCTGGCAAAGCATACAGCTTGCCATCAAACGTAACGCCTTCAAGCAGCCCTGGATTAGAATCATAGATTTGCTTCAAGCGCTCCGTGCCATATTTTTCATATACTTCCGTCAAGTCAGCCAGTTGATCCGCCTTGACCATTTGTCTTAATTGAGTCTCATCTACTAGCATGGCATCAGGCAAGTCATTACTTCCGATAGCTAAGCTAACCTTTTGACCGTAGTCTGAGCTAGCTGCTTCCCACTCATGTTTAATCTCAATGTTGTAAGCATCTTTAAGCCAGCGTGTGTAAAGATTGTCTTCTGCTGTATCTGTCCCCTCATACTTATACGTAGGGTCAATCGCTCGACCTAAAGAAACAACAACTGGCTCATCATACTTGGCAAATGGATCTACTGTAGATTCACCTGTACCACTTCCTGCGTTGTTAGCTGCTGGCGTGTTTGAATTGTTCGCACCAGTATTCGTTGTACCCGTATTGTTGCCGGAACAGGCTGTCACACTTAATGCCGCAACTAAGCTTATGGCTAAGATCTTAAAACTTTTCTTCACTGTACTTCCCCCTCTTTTTTCATTAAAACCGCTTACTTATTACATTTTTATTATAATTGCTAATCGCGGTTAGCCGTGTTAGAGAAAAACCTCCTATCAGGTAGACAATGCTATAAAAAAATGAACATGTCCGAAAAGTATCTACCCTGTTTTCAGACATGTTCATACCTCAGCTAGTTATTTCGTTTTATCTTGAATATTTGCTTGCCTAAAATCACTCGGCAAAAGTCCGATATGCTCTTTAAATAAACGGCTAAAATATTTTTCGTCGGTATACCCTACCTCTTCAGCAATCCATTGAATTGTTTTCGTTGTGTTCATTAAGTAGCTTTTTGCTTTTTCCATACGTATATCTCGCAAATAGTCCGTATAGGTTTGTCCTACAATTTGCTTAAAGCATTGACTAAAATAACTCAAGCTCATATTGACCTGCTTCGCCATGTCGCTTGCTGTTAGCTGCTTGTTAAATGTGTGCTGTGCGATTGATTTCGCCTTTGCAATACTGCTCTGAATTTCAATTGAAAACTGCGGCTTCACATTAGACTCATGGATGGCAGCTTTTGTCTGAGTTAACCATGACTTGAATTCGACGTAATAAGAGAAGGAATCCTCCATAATGATGGGGTGATCAAGCATAGCTCCGTACATTCGATTCCATTCATCCGTTAAAGAAAAAAACAATCTAGTTAAGCGAATAGAAGGCAAGCGCAGCCTCTCTAGCTCTTGCAGCATATCATGGAAGATATCGTCCTCATATATCCATTGTGTCGTAAGCCACTTTTGCTTTAGCTCCTGCAAGTTATAGTCCTCGTGGGACTTCGTAGGATGGATCGCTTCTCTGCTAATATAGTGAAGCCCTTGCATCGGATGATAATCATAGAATAGTCCATTTCTACGATAGCTACGAATGAGCTGCAGTATCGCCTTGCGATCAAACTGCTTTAAGTCTTGTATACAGACATAGGCGTACTGGGCCTCAGAATCCATAAACTGCTCTGGATGATAGGTCCAATACCAAGCCCCCTCCTCCACCTCTATTGCCCCATGCAATGAAGGTAACTCATCAGGACATTCATCATTATGCTGCGCGAAAGAGTACGCTATATAGACTCGATCCACCTTACCATGCTCACTAGGCATTGAATTTTGACTTTTAATCTTTTTCATATCTATTAACGAAATCACTCTACCTAATAAGTCCTCGAACTGCTCCGTCTCCAGCTCTGTTTTGGGAATATAATCAATCGCGCCTAAACGAAGCGCTTCTTGCACGTATTCAAAATCTTGATGCAATGTGAGTACAACGATTTGAATATGAGGATAGCTTTTGTTAACCTCTCGCATTAATTCAATACCGGACATAACAGGCATTGCCAAATCAGTAAACAATAGATCTACTTTGTTTTTTTCAAGAAATTTCAGCGCATTTTCCCCGTTATTAGCTTCACCAACAACGGTCATGCCAAACTGCGCCCATGGAATAAATGTCACTAACCCTTTTCTTACAATTTTTTCATCATCCACAATCAAAACATTAATCATATCAACTATTCACCTCGATGTACTGGTAAGGACATGGAAACGATAGTTCCTTTGCCTACCTCACTCTTAATATTAAAAGTAGCCTTACCACTATAATTTGCTTCAAGTATTCGCACCACGTACTTAATGCCGATACCCATACCTACCTTTTGACTATCCATAGAATCATCATGCAGCAAACGGTCCAGCTGCACTTCCGACATACCAAAACCATTATCTTGTATCGTAATATCGAGAGTCTCTCCTAAGCGTATATCGACATGAATATAGCCATCATCACTTACACCATGATAGAGTGCATTTTCAACCAAAGGCTGCAATATAAAGCGTGGAATCGCTAATGTCATTGCTTCATCATCAACATCAATATCTACGTCAAACTGAAAATCATACCTTATCCTTTGTAGCTGCAAGTATTCCTTAACTGCTTCAATCTCACGACCAATTGTCGTCTCTTCTCCCATCTTCCCTAAGTTATATTGAAGCAAGCGATTCAATGACAGAACTAGCTTATCAATTTCCTTCTGCCCATTCATCATCGCTAGCCAGTGTACGGTATCTAACGTATTCATTAAAAAATGTGGATTGATTTGATATAGTAACTTTTCAACTTCAAGATTGGCTCGTCGCTTTTCTTTTTGCTCGATCTGACCATATAATTCCCATATCTTCTTTTTCATTTCTCTAGTTTTAAATAATAAATAATCAAACTCTGGGATATGAATTAAGTCAGTATTATCCTTCACATTGGAATTAATTAAAGATTTAATCTCGTAATTGAACTTTTCTAGCGGTCTATACACCATGCGCCATAAAAAGGTTCCTATAATAATTACCGCGATAGCAAAAATACAGAAAAATAGAGAGAATTGGACATACCATTGATTTTTTTCCTGATTCATCTCTCCTTTTGGAAAGATCGATACAAGACTCCACCCCTGATTACTTACTTCCTTATGCCATATATATTGGTCATATATACCAGAGTTTTCTTTATCATCTGAAAATGGAAAAACACTATTCACAGGGAATAGAGCTTCGTTCTGACTGTATGTGATTTCACCAGCATTATTGAGAATTAACAGCTGACGTGATTTTTTAATATTATCCTCTGGTTCAAAAATATTGTTGGTCGTCTTGAAGCCTGTTTCAATGTAAACGTATACATCTTCATGACTAACATTTACTTTTCTCATCGTGCTGAACACAAAGCCATTATTAGAGCGATTATTACTGAGATGTGGGCCAAAATACGTAATTTCCGGATAACTCTCCATAATAGGAAGCTCATTTACATTAAACGTTTCACGTACAGGAAAATTTTCAAAATCATATTCATCTCGACCAGGATAATAATAAAAGGTTAAGCCTACGTTAGGATTAGAAAAAGTAACAACATTTAAATCACTTTTCAAATCATTGCGGTAACGTGACTTCGCGAATAAATCCTCTTCATAATAATACTGCTCGAGTAATCGATTATTATTTACACCAAAAGCTAGCTGTTGTGATACGTGATTCAAGTTATTCAATGTATTTTCTAATCCTATTATTTCTTGCTTGAGTATGCTCTGGATGGAGCCCTCAACCTTATTCGTTAATATTGAATTAATCGTATACAAGGATACCCAGCCAAGACATACGAAAGGAATCAATACACTTAGAAAAAAAATGGCTACTATTCGTTTCTTAAATGGTACTTTTCTATATTTATCTATTAAAAAATTTATATTCATATGCTCCCCCTTCCTTTTCTATGAAATTCATCGCATTACTTAATAGTAAATTAGAAAAGTAATAATCCCAATAGCCAATAAATGGCTTCGGGATTATTACTTATGTGCATTTATTGAATCGTAATCAAACGGTAAATAAATTGTGCCGTTTCGGCTCTAGTTACATAGTCTTCTGCATTTTTAACATCAATGTCAGATCCTAATAATCCAAGTTCGCTTGCAATCCTTACATACTCGATAGCCCATGGACTGGTTCCTTTATACGTTGGTGCTGATGCTTCGCTCAACGAACTAAAAGATGTATCTGTATGGGTTAATTTGTAAGCTCTTACAAGCATAGCTGCCATCTCTTGCGCTGTTACTAGCTCATTCGGTGCAAAGTTCTGCTCGCTTCTTCCTGTAATCAATCCTTTGCTGTATGCAGTATAAATGTAATTGGCATACCACGCTCCACTGCTTACATCGCTAAATGAGCTGTCTTTATCTGTTTGAGCTATATCTAGCTGTAAAGCTCTTACTAATAAGGCTGCAAATTCTGCGCGTGTAATTTCTTTATCAGGTGCAAATAAGCTTGGTGCCACTCCATTGACGATTTGTTTAGCTGCTAGCGCTTTAATCGCGCTTAAAGCTTCATGAGTTTTTTCCACATCATCAAAGGTTTTATCCAGCTCAAGTACACTATAATGACTAAAATGCTTTACATCAACCGTCATTTTATTATCCTTGATTGTGCCACCGATATAGTGAAGCAGCTCTTGCTCATCCAGATAAAAAACAGATGTAATTGCAGGATTTGGATTTCCTTGTAAATCAAAGACAAGTGTAATTGGCTCATCGAAAGTATCTAGCTCTGCAACTAATTCTGATCCTGACATGATAGCTAAGCTAAACTGGTATAACCCGCTAGCATAATTAATAGTCGTGCTATCATTATTATACTTCTCTATTACTTGATCGGCGTCGCTTGCTAATTCTTCTTTTACCTGCAACACAATGGTATTACCAGCTGCTCCCTTGGCCTTAGCTGCCTCCAGTACAGTACTAGTAAGTGTAACATTAACTCCATTAAATTGGATAGAAAGCGGACGATCGCCAAGCAAATCAACGCTATCAATAGGAAAAGATACCTTAGAGTAATTGTTAGGCACATCGATAGATTGATTGTCAACAAGGTTACGTAAGTCCTCACTTTGTACAGCATAAGTATCCGTTTCAGTAACCGGTATTTCCTCATCCTCGATTACTGGAGTCTGTGGTTTCTGCGGTTTGTCTGGTTTTTGTGGTGTTTCTGGAAGCTTATTTGTAAAAATATAATACTCCCACGGCTCTAAGCTTAAGCTGTGCTCGGCATTTAACTGAACTACCTTATTCGTGAAGTAAGAATAATAGCTATCAGCAGATTGATCGATTTGAACAGTTGCTTCAATCGTTTCACTGCTTAGATTAAGCACTGTAATCACTTTATTCCCATCCTTCTCTCGTTCAAACGCTAATACACGAGCATCGTCGGTATCGATAAATTGCATATCTCCACCAAAGCTACCATTCCACAATGCTTCATTATCTTTTTTCATCTTCGTAAGTGTCGTATAGAATTCCGTCAACGACTGACTGCTCCAGTCAATCTGATCCTTCTCAAAGAACATCAGCCTTTTATCTAGACCAGCTTCTTGTCCAGAATAGATCATCGGCATACCAGGTAACGTATAGGTTAAGGTAGCCATTGCTAATTGCGCTTCCCCTAGCATCTCAGCAGTTGTTCCTTCCCATGAATTAATATCATGATTCGTTGTGAAATGCATCGCATAAGAACCCGTCGGATATAGCATCTTACTACGTTCAATATAAGACTTAATCTCGTTAGCTTCCTTCTCTCCCTCTGCAATACCTAGCATAATATTATAAAACAAATCCCATCCATAATTAGAGTTGAATGCTTTCTTTAACAAGCCATATTGTGAATCATCTTCTGCCAGCATATATACAGGCTTAATTGCATCAAGCTCTTCGCGCGCTGTTTCCCAAAAATCTTTTGGTACACCAGCAGCAAAGTCGGCACGATATCCATCGACATCTATTTCCTCCACCCAAAATTTCATAGCGTCGATCATAGCCGCTCGCATATCTGCATTGTCAAAGTTTAAGTCGGCTACATCATTCCAGCCGTTAGGCGATACAATGTTTCCCTCCTCATCCTCTGTATACCAGCCTTCATTAGCGATCCATTCATGATCCCAGCCTGTATGATTCGCTACCCAATCCAGCACAACCTTAAAGCCTAGATCATGGGCTGTCTTGACTAAACTCTTAAAGTCATCCATCGTTCCAAACTCAGGATTTACCGCTTTATAATCTGCTGGAGCATAATAAGAGCCTAGTGTCCCTACACGACCTTCTTCCGATATAGGATGAATTGGCATAAACCATAATATCTCGACGCCTAAATTTTTGAGCCTTGGTAGATGGGACTCAAACGCTTTAAATGTTCCTTCTTCCGTATACTGTCTTATGTTCACCTCATAAATCGTTGAATCCTTAGACCACTCTGGAAAATGTGCGCTGCTTTCCTCAACGATAGTTGTATGAGGGGATGTAAATACTCCAGGATTATTTTCTTTAAGGAAAATTTGATTATGATCTTTCATCATAGAAAATGCTCGCTCCGCGCCATCCTTTGTCCCGTCTACGCGGTTAACTACAATAAAGTTAATGCTCTGTGCGTTGCTTTTGTATTCAATGTCAACATATGAGCCATAGCTATCGACTCTACTGCTTGAAAAAGCAGCTGCACCCGTTGGCCAGCTATCAACAGATTCCGATGCAGTAACTACATCTCCCCATAGCCATAAGCCCCAATCATCATAATTTTGATCTGCACGCTCCAAGTGAATACGAATGGTGTTATCTGGAATCACTACTGGTTCCCATATAGAAACTTCATTAGAATCTTCATTAACCCATACTTCATTGATATCTGGTGATGGGATTACAACTGAAATTTCATGCCCTTCCTTATCTCCAGTTTCTCGATTAACAATTAAGAAATAAATCTTGCCTGCATCCTCTTTCAAAGGAATATCTACATAAGCTCCATACGTTGTTTGCTGACTTTCAACAAAAGGAGTTGCACCGGTTGGCCAGCTTGCCACAACTTCAGAAGCTGTTGCCACATCTCCCCATAGCCATAAGCCAAGATCTGTATAAACGCCACTTGTATTCTGATAATGAACTCTTAGTGAATGTTCTGGAATTTCGTTATGATTAGCCTGAGATGGTGATGCTTCCTCGCCTCGAACAATAGAAGAATTTGATATGCCAGAAAATGTTGCTACAATCAAACAACACAACATGACCTGAGCAATAACTTTATGCCATTTCCTTTTCAATGAAATCTCTCCTTTATTAGTTTAATCATAATTAGAGCGCTTTCACTATTGCCATTTACAATCATTCACGAACATAAACCCTTTCGTCATTTTATACTACTCATTAAATATAACATCGTAAAAAATGATGTAAGATAGGTATCGTTTTTGAATCAGGATGATTATTCCACACAATATATAAGCTCTATAAAAAATATCTACCCTATTTTCATACATACCTCTCCCTCTTACACTTGATAAGTCCCGGGTCCTGACCTACCTTTAACTTTTCACAGTTGGCTTAAATGGGCAGATTTTAGTACATACGTGCTCAAAAAGCTGGCCTTTTTGAACGAACTCTATAACGAAAGATACAATGCAAGTCGATATAATAGCTAGGTCTTCTTATAGGCCTAGCTATTATATGTTTTGAATAAAAAGCGATTATGCAAAGAGGTGAAACGGATGGATATCGCAGCAGCATCAATCTCGAACAGCCTGTCTTCTGTAAAGCAAGAGGTATCAGTTAGCTTGCTTAAAAAGTCGCTGGATCAGAACAAAGACCTCGCTTCCCAGCTAATTACTAAAGTACTGGAAGGAAGTCTTGATCCAAATCTAGGAAAGAGCCTAGATATTCGCGTGTAAATGCAAAGCGGAGACGCTCATCGGTCATTGAACAATGACGTTGAGCGTCTCCGCTTTTTTAGTGATATAGGACAGATTGCTAGCTCTATTTTTTCACCTTACAGGGCTATAACGAAGTTGACATTATTTTCTTCATGTGTTTTACTATACATGAACACATGCTCATGTATAGTAAAACGTATCTATAACTAATCGATCAGCCTATGCATGATCCAACATGCGCGTAAATACATGTTACTTGGAAAATAAACCAACACTATAACAATGATCGAATGGTTGAGGAGGAAGTTCTATGTCAAAAGCTAACAGTAACCAACATAATTATTCTCAGGATAAACATGGCGAGCATGATCGCAAACACCAACAACATGATCATGATGCACACCAGCACGATCACAAACATCAACAACATGATCATGATGCGCACCGGCACGATCACAAACATCAACGACACGATCACGGATCGCATCATCATGGTCATGATCACTCTCATAGTCATGGGCTGCTTCATCACCATGGACCTGCAGATGGCAATCGACTCGGTTTAATTATTGCTTTAGCGATTACTGCTAGCATTATGGTGCTGGAGTTTATAGGTGGCTTGCTGACAAACAGCCTTGCATTGCTGTCAGATAGCGGTCATATGCTAAGCGATAGCAGCTCATTATTGTTTAGCTTAATCGCTTTTGGCTTTGCCGCTAAAGCTGCAACGCCCAAGCGTACGTTCGGCAATCATCGATTCGAGATATTAGCTGCTCTGCTTAATGCGGTTACACTTTTTGTCGTTGCTGCGTTCATTATCGTTGAAGCGATTGAGCGCTTCGCTTCTCCACCTACCGTTGCTAGTGGAACGATGATCATGATCGCTTGTATTGGACTCGTCGCTAATTTGTTATCTGCTTATTTTCTAATGAAAAAAGGTGATGTAGAGCATAATCTAAACCTACGCTCCGCCTACCTGCACGTTATCGGTGATGCACTCGGCTCAATTGGAGCGATTGTAGCAGGGATCATTATGCTAAGCTTTCAATGGTACTACGCAGATCCAATCATTAGTGTCGTCGTAGCACTTCTCATTCTGCGCAGTGCTTGGGGAGTATTGAAGCAAAGCCTGCATATATTAATGGAAGGAACTCCGATGTCCATCGATCAAGAAGCTGTCCTTGCTAGTCTTTCGAATCTACCACATGTCATCGACGTGCATGACCTGCATATTTGGACCATTACATCTAATATCGACTCGCTTAGCTGTCATCTCGTTGTAGAAGATGATGCCGATCAGCAAATGGTACTGCGCAGTGCGATTAAACTTGTGGAGGAGCAGTTTGGAATCTCACACACTACCTTTCAAGTTGAAACGAACGCTACACAGCATGATCCTTGCTCGATCTGATACAGCTAATTCGCATCCGCGGCATCAACGTGACTGCGATTGTTTTTGCCAATTGCTAACGCTAACGGTTGCAGGAGTGGCTATTTCGCTAGTTACGAAGACTCAAAGCTCTGACGGTTGCCACAGCGGCTATTCGGGGAGAATTACGAATATTTACTCAAAAAGACTACAATAGCCTCTACAGCAACCGTTGCATAATAAGATGTTTCTTTTTCGACTATTTAGCCACTGCAGCAACCGCTACAGTTAAGGTCTCAACCCTAGAATATCAGTGTTCTTTATTATTATTTCTACAAATCGACTGTGCTGAAGTATTTAAAACTTTATTGAAATATATAAAACGAGCGTGACCGAGGAACCTCCTCCAGTCACGCTCGTTTTTTCACTAAAATGTTTCAGATGCTAGTATTCGACAATAGCCTGCTAATGGGCCAGTCGCTAGCTTCTAAGAACTTAGTACTGTGCTTCTAGCGCGAGCAATACTTTTACAGCTTCTGCTCTCGTCAGCAATCCTTTTGGATCAAACGTATTATTGCCTTTACCGTTGATAATTCCAGCTTCTGTAGCTTTTTTAATCGCACTGATTGCCCAGCGGGATATCTGATCCGCATCAGCGTAGCTGGAACCTACTGCTTCTAGTCCATTAGCTTCCTGTCTGTCTACATCTTGCGCATCTGCTTTCTGCGCACCATCTCCTTGTGTTGCTGCATCTTGCGCATCCTTCGAAGCTTTATATTCCAGTGCACGCATAAGCAGCACGGACATTTCCTCGCGTGAGATGCTTGCTTGTGGTGCAAAAGTGTCAGCGTTGACTCCGTTCACTAAGCCCGCTTCATATGCCGCAGCAACCGCTGGAGCATACCAAGCATCAGCTGATACATCGGCAAACGGCGCTTTCTCTTCTGGTGTCAACCCTAATATGCGAGCTACTATTGCTGTGAACTCCGCTCTCGTTATCGTATCGTTCGGGCCAATAGTATCCTTACTCTTGCCTTCTATAAACTGCTTAGCTGCAGCCTGCTGTATGAGACTCGATGCCCAATGAGCTGGTGCAACATCGGCAAACCTCTTCTCATAGCGGACAAGCACATACTGCCCTTCCTCTGACACGGATACAACATAGTGCTCAGCTGAAGGAGTAGCAGATTCGAATTGTTCCTCTACTTGAGTAGCAGATATGTTTTGCTCTAATAACGTCGCAGGCACGAGTCCCTTCACTATCGTCGCTGGTACGTATTGTAGCGTCCCATCGTTAAGCAAGCGATACACATTGGTCAGAAGACCATCATCAGCTGTTGCATTTCCAGCTTTAACTACAAAGCTTAGCGTGATGCCAGCTTTAATCATTGCAAGCTTCTCAGCAGAATTCTGATTAACAGCAGTAATCCCAATGATTGATGATTGCGCAGCCAGCTGTGCGCCTTTCGCTGCGGCAGCTGCTTCAAGCTGCTGCTCTACTTTTGCAGCGGACAGTGTAACTGTTACATTTCCAGTCTTCTCTCTCCATGCCGCCAGCTGCTCAGCAGAAATCACAACTGTAAAACCGTCACCTTTCAATCGTACCGGCTTGTTAAGCTTGGCTAGCTCTAGAGAAATCGTAGTTGTCGCAGAGCGTAATGCGACGTCATAGTAATCTCCATTCAAATGCGTTTCTCCTACGATTACAGCCTGGTCGTCATTGTCAGCATCGATGTCCGTAGCCGGTGCTGGAGTTGGCTTTGGTGATGTAACAGCTGGATTCGCTATCAATACTGTACCGCCATCCGTGCGGGATGGAAGCTCTACTGTTACCGTCCGTTCTTTACTTACAACAACCTTCTTACCACTGTACAGCTCTGTCAATCGAGCACCAGCTTTAGCGTCTACTTCAAATGTTATCGTATGCGCTTCATCGCTAGTATTGATCGCTACATACACTTCATCTCCATCATAAGCTCGCTCGAATACGATGTATTGCTCCTCATCACCACCAGCTAGCTTTGTACGTGTTCCTTTAGCAAATACCTTCGAATACTGTTCGCGTGCTGCTAACAGCTTCTGATAATGAGTCAGCATATCGCTTCGCTCATCGAGTTCATTCCAAGGCATATCGTATCGGTTTTCTCCATAATTTCCAGCATCAAAATTCGCATTTTCACCCGTCATGCCCAGCTCTTCACCATAATAAATGACCGGTTGACCTTTCGCCGTCAGCATGAGTGATGCAGCGATTTTTTGCTTACTTTCATCATTATCTGCATAGGAGACGAGGAAGCCGTCCTCATCATGGCTGCTTAAAAATTGACCTAGAGTATGAACGTTATTCATCTTTTCATTTCTAGCTTGTAGCGTTTGTTCAACTGCATCAACATTGCCATTAATAAAATCACGTGCAATGTACTTGAAGTTAAAGTCAAGCAAGGAATCCATCAAGCCTGAGCCTAGATAGCCTCGTTGATCGTCAACATAAGCACCGAATACCTCTCCGATTAGCTTGAACTGAGGATTGACCTTCGCCAGCTCAGTTTTGAACTGGGACCATGTTGTTGTATCAACATGCTTCACAGTATCAACACGGAAATAATCAATTGTATCTCCACGAGATGTACGTGCGCGCTCCAGCCAATCTACCTGCCATGCAATCATCTGCTCGCGAACAGCCGCATCCTCCGTACGAAGATCTGGCAAACCGGACAATTCACCTTCCAGATCTCCAGCTCCAGCCGGATTACGAATCATCCCATTAAACACAGCCTGCTCTTCCTCAGTCGGATAGTTCGGCACATTCAACCGCTCATCCTCAGCATCCATACCGTAGCCTGTATGGTTCATCACAACGTCGACCATAAGCTTCATCCCACGATCATGAGCTTTATCGATTAGTTCCTTAAACGTATCCAGATCCCCTAGATGCTCATCAAGCTTCGTGAAATCCTTCGCCCAATAGCCGTGATAGCCGTATTGGTACTGCCATGGCTGACCATGTCCAACATTCCAATCAACATTATCAACAATTGGTGTAATCCATATCGTATTAATGCCAAGCTCCTCTAAATAGTCCAATTTGTCAATAATCCCTTGGAAATCCCCGCCATGGTATGTTTGAGCGTGAGAGGTATCATAGCCTTCTCCATTCGGATCATTGTTACTTTCATCTCCGTCATGGAATCGGTCGGTTAGCATAAAGTAAATTCGCGCCTCATCCCAATCAAAATCAAGCTTACCTTTCACCTGCCGCGCCTTTACTGTTACTTCAGTAGTCGTATGATGCGCAACCTGATTGCGATCAACAATCGTTACAGGAATCGTCTTGATACCTGCCGTCACATCATCTGCGACGGAAATCGTTAATCCCATCAGCTCTTTATCGATGGCTACCTGTTCATGACCACCAAGCGCTGATAGATCTGCATAGATACTGCTAATCAGCTCCTTCGGCGTGTCTGTCTCGACAGTTAAAAGGCTGTGTGTATTATAATCCAGACTTGCTGGAGCTATCAAAGCGCTCAACTCAATATTAATCGGCTGATAAACGATTTTCGATATGCCTTCACTATTGTTTTTCGGGTCTGCTATTTCTATCGTTGTGCCGTCAATCGTAACGAGGAACGTATATCGATACTCGCCTTCCTCTAGCTCCTTCAACATATAGTTGAAATATTCACCGGCTGCATCGTACATCATCGGATACTCTTTGCCGCCAATCTTCACCTTTACATCGGTAACACGATGATGCTCATTGCTGCGGTACAGTTCGTCATTGCGATAATAGAAGGTTACAGCATTACCCTGAATGACAGGTCCAGCAATATATGGAGTTTGCGAGAAGGCAGACTGACCGCTCGTTACTCTGGCTACAACAAAGTTTTCGTCGAGTTTCATATTTACAAATCGATCTGCATCGGTATCCTTTTCCAGCCAGTTGCCTTTCCTAATAATAAATCCAACTTGGGTTACATTAGGCGCAACCTCTACAAGAGCAATCGCTTTTCCATCGACAACCGTAAACGGAATTGCATCATTTTGCACTCCTGTATTCCATACCCATATATCCCAATCGGTGTAGTTCTTATCTTCTCTGACATATTCAAACTGTACATAGCGCTTCACGTAAGGCTTTACTTCAACCGCAAAGCTTGCTAATTGGCCTCCTATCGCAGCTGTAATAACAGCATGACCTGGAGCTACGCCAGTTACAACTCCAGTATGATCTACAGCTGCAATCCGCGGATCACTAGATGTCCACTTAAGCAATTGACTACCCATTACTTGACCAAATTGATCCTTTACAACAGCCGACAGCTTCGTCGTAAAATCAGCATAGACAAAGCTGTCACCTCTTATCGTAAGCTCTGTTGGAACGAGTACCGCTACATTAAGCTCAATGGAAGCGTACAGTTCACCAGAGGTTGCTGTAATCGTCGTTGTTCCATCCTTTATTGCTTTAATTCGACCATTCGGAGCAATCGTCGCTACTTCCTCTTTAGAAGAGCTCCATATAATCGCTTCTTTTGGCATAATACGTCCCCGTTGATCTTTAACGACAGCCGTAGCAATCATTTCCTTGCCTGGCTCGATCGCTTTCTTTGCAAGCTTCAATTCGAGCGTTGTCGGAATCGCTTCATGAACAGATGCTTCATCGTACAGCACCATCATCGAGATCGGCTCAACCGTGACACTACCGCTTGCTGTAGCTAGTATGTCATTACCTGCTGCTGTCGCATTGACAACGACATTCCATTGATCTGCATTCGGCAACGTAACGTTACGCGCTTCGCTAGCACCGTTGTAGATGATTACGATATTTTTCCAATCATCTGCATTCGCGTACTCACCTAGCTTAAAGGCAATAACTCCATCACCGCTTTCAAGTACGGTTAGATTCGCGTCAATAGCTGATTGGGTTGTCATACGGAATGCAGGATGGGATCGGCGAAGCTCGATCAGCCCTTTATAGTATTCATTAATCTCTGCGAATCTAGCCTTATTGCCCCAGTTAATCTGATTAACGGAATCCGGGCTGCGATAGCTGTTATGATCGCCATACTTGCTGCGTAGCAGCTCATCACCGGCATGAATGAACGGTATGCCTTGCGCTGTCAGAACGATACCGTTGGCAAGCAGCGAACGCTTAACCGTCTCATTGGCAAATACGTCATCCTCATCGACATAGCGATACGGATCAGCAGCTGCTACTGCATCGTCTACATTGCCTCCATCATTCAGCTCACCGTTCGTAATAGACAGCATATTGAGCTCATCGAATAAATCCTGCGTCCGTGCTACCTTATCCCATAGATTCAAATTATCATGCGCGGTCACATAATTGATCGTCTCAGTTGGTGCATTCGTAAAGTCAGTTGTCGCGCCGATGATCCCATTCAAAACTCCTCCGATGCTTTCTAAATCTCCCGTTGCAAAGCCTTTGCCCGCTCCATCACTATCGCCTTTAATCGCTGAGCGGAAATTATCATTAAATACTGCAAAGTTTAGATCCTTCTGTGATCCCTTTAACGTCTGATCAATGCCTGGTAGCGGTGTAGAACCACCCATCCACGGCTCACCATAGATCAGAATCGAAGGATCAACCTCCTGATGGAGCTCCTCTGTAATTTCCGCCATTGTCGTCGTATCAATAATGCCCATAAGATCGAAGCGGAAGCCATCAACATTGTATTCCTGCGCCCAGTAGCTTACGGAGTCCTTAATATACTTTCTCACCATTGGTCGCTCAGTCGCTATCTCATTGCCTACACCAGAACCATTGGAGTAGGAGCCATTGCTGTTCGTGCGATAGAAATAACCCGGTACAATGTTATTGAACGGTCCATCCTCAATCGAATACGTGTGGTTGTACACAACGTCCATTACAACTCGAATGTCCTTTTCATGAAGTGCCTGCACCATTTGCTTAAACTCTGTAATTCTTGCCGTAGGATCGGTTGCATCCGACGCATATGAACCTTCTGGCACATTGTAGTTCTGCGGATCATAGCCCCAGTTGAACTTCGGATCGCCTGAGTTAGGATCGCCCACAGTCAACTCATTGACCGTCTGATAATCGTATGCCGGCAACAGATGCAAATGCGTAATGCCAAGCTCTGCCAAATGATCGATGCCAAGCTTATTGCCGTATTCATCTACGAGTCCTGATTCAGTAAATGCAGCATATTTGCCTTTATTCGCTGCACTAACCCCTGAATCTTCTGAAATCGAAAAGTCTCGAACATGGAGCTCATAAATAATGGCATCGGTCGGGCTTACAAACAAAGGCTTCTGGTCGCTGCCCCAACCAACTGGATTGGTAGCGTCCAAGCTGACAATTGCCGTTCTCGCACCGTTGGCTGCAACTGCGCGTGCATATGGATCAACAACGTAGTAGCTGCTTCCATCTGCAAATTGCACAATATACATATAATAATGTCCTGCCAGATCACCAGAAACATAACCTGACCATACGCCTTGCTCACTGCGTTCAAGCGCTGTCTCGGCTCCGCCAGTATGATCATCTACTTTGCCAACGTCATTATATTGGCCTGCATCCTCGTATATTGCAACGGACACAGCAGAAGCCGTTGGTGCCCATAGCTTAAATGTGCTGCCAGCTTGCTGATAGGTAAGTCCGAGATCGTTGCCATTGTAATAAAACTGCTGGTCACTCAGCACATTGCGGAAAACAAGATTAGCTCCGCTCAAAGCAGAATGTCCCACTCGGTACGACTTCGTAACATCGATGGAGCCTTCTTCTATCGTAAGACGATAAGTCAGCTTGCCAAGTTTTTCAGCCTTCACAGAAACGCTAGCTTGCTCCTCCTGCTCCGTTACATAAAACTCTTTGAGCTGATCAGACTGAAGCTCCTCTGTTGTTGTAATATTGATCGTTGTTAAGGAATCCATAAACGCGCTTTGGACCTTAGCGGAAAGATCGACATCATCAGCATCGTAATAAACTGCTGTGTCACCTTGAATTATCCAAACTTCAACACTTTTCTGCCCCTGCGGCATCGTAATGACGCGAGTTTCCTCTTGAGTGTCCCAATTACCGGGACGTGTAATGACCTGTATTGTACTTGCAGAGCTCACAATGCTCGCTGTCGCAAAGCCTGCTTCGTCAGTACCTGTAAAATCAACCTCTTTGCCGTCATTAGCATCGTCCCACGTCCAAATATCCCACTGGTTTTGTTGTCCATCAAACCTTAAATAGTGAATATTATAACTGTTCATTGTGCTTGGGTCCTTCTCTGTTGTAAAAGTAATGATTTTGTCCTCCGCCAGATTTTTAATCGTTCCGGCTGGCATGGTCATCGTATACGTTGTATTGTAGCTTAGCTTTTCAAGAAGCTTGATCACGACTGCTCCATCTTCTATGCCAGCTTCTACAGCTACGCTTTTGTCGCCAGACTGCACCACTGGCAATTGTCCAGCATCATCCCACGAAAGCTCCCCAAAAAAATTCAAACGAACTTCACTAAGTTCAATACTAACATCGTTCGCATTCATGGTTGGTACAGTGCCAGTCAATACAAGCTCTGGCTCCTGAAAGCTAATGCTGTATACTTCAGTATATTCAGCTTGTGTGTTTGGTTCTGCTGATTCATTCCAAGATTGGGCTATAATATTGTTTGCGCTTTCAGGAATGACATCGAATGCACCGTGCTCTTCACTATTATTGCCGCTTAGTACAGCTATTGCTTTAACACTGTCGCCTTCCTCCAGTTCAAGCAACGATAAAGGAATGCGCCCCTCGAAGCCCGTTGCGATTGAATTAGCAAACTGTGCTCCGTTGCTTTCTCCCCAGCTTGAAGCGATCGGCTCACTTAGATCATTCGTTGCATACACAGCTGCTCCGTTAAGCTCGTTATTGTTTTTTATTCTACTTACGATTTGATAGTTAGGGTTTTCTTCAGCTGTACTAAAATTAAATCCGACGCCCCATGGTGCGCTAACATCAACCCCATCGGCAGCCCCCCCATTGATCGACAACGCTAGATTCAGATATAGTCCGCTCTCTCCCCAATTATCAAGCTTTACACCATCGACCCAATAATATAAATACGTACAATCATTCGTTAGCTTAAGACCATCAATGTGAAATTCATTCAAGCCCTTTGATGCTGATGTACCTAGAGATGGCACATTGTTCCACAGATCATCCTTAACACCGTCTACTGTAATGTAGCTGCACTCATTGTTTTCTGCAGTGATAGGCTGTTCAGCTTCAACCGCCTTTTCTGCAGTGGCAGCCTGTTCCGTTTCCACTGCCTCTCCAGCAGCGACTACCTCATCAGTAGCGATAGCTTCAATTTCCACCACCTCTTCCGTTGCGGCAGCCTGTTCGGCATACGCCCCTGATGTAGGGAATATGGAGAATAATAATGCGACAATGGAAAGCACTGCCATCCATTTCTTCTGTACTCTAAACATGTAGCACTCCTCCGTTCTTCATTTTTCGCCATAATGCGCAAACGATTGCATAATGTTGTGACCAAAATTGCATGACTTTTGCAGTTTCAAAGCCACTTACATCATTTTCTAAGGAGATATTTACGTTTTGTACAAGGAAGTTGTGCAATCGTTTTCATGAAATATGATAGATGACAGTCCATATATTGTCAATCGCTATTTTATAATTGCTGACGGTCTTAAAGATACCTGTAGTCTAAAAGAGCCCTTCTCTTTGTTGTGCTTGGTTTCCCGTTAGCACTTTCAAAGATAGGGCTCTTTTAAAGTTATATTTATCACTTAATATGAGAACTCTTCGTCTTCCCTAAACCAATTACTCTGTCGTCTATAGATGAAGTGCACGGTACATAAATGCTACAAATTCCGCACGAGTAACTGGTTCTTCGGGTTTGTAATATCCATCTTCACCAAATGCCAAGCCATAAGACTCCAAAGTAGCGATATACGAGGATCCCCAATGTGTTGTAGGTACATCCTGGAATGTACTTTTACCACCTATCGGCAAATTGAAAGCAATGACAAGAATCTTAGCCATCTCTGCTCGAGTAAGCAGTTGATCTGGATAAAAGTTACCATTCGTCCCTTCAAAAATGCCCGCTTGTGTAACCTTTAAGATGTCCTCATAGTATGGGTTACTCTGTGAGACATCATAAAAACTGTTCGGCGTGTGGTTTGGAGCTAACTCCAAAGCTCTTGTGAGCATTACCGCAACATGCGATCTAATTAGTGGAGCGTTCGGTTTAAACTCTCCGTCTGGAAATCCTATAATAATACAACGACTAGCAATGTCTGTTATTGCGTCCTCCGCCCAATGGTTAGATATATCTGTAAAATCCGTAGAACATACCTTTTGTATCGGTTCTTCCTCAGGTTCTGGTTCTGGTGTTGGTGTTGGTTCTACAATTAGTTCCGGTTCAACACTAGGTTCTGGAGCTGGAACATACGTAATTTTCGTCCATTTCGCATACAGCGTCATATCAGCTATGACAACATCTGTTGTGAATTTCCATGCAAGCTTTAAATCTTCATCCTTATACCAACCTACAAAAGTATAGCCTGATTTTTTTGGTTTTGTAGGCGATACGACTTTACCATCAAGTGCTATTTCTTGCGCAGCTACCGCTGAACCACCGTTCGACTGGAAGCTTACCGTGTACGTATCTACAGTCCACTTTGCATATAGCGTCATATTCCCTTTAACAAGGTCTGTGCTAAAGTTCCATGGCGTCGCTAGGTTTGAATCTGTGTACCAACCTGCGAATGTTTGACCAGCTTTGCTTGGGTTTGCTGGTGCAACTACTTTGCCGTCAAGTGCTATTTCTTGCGCAGCTACCGCTGAACCACCATTCGACTGAAAGCTCACTGTGTACGCATTCGTAGTCCACTTCGCATACAGCGTCATATCCCCTTTTACGAGGTCTGTAGTAAAGTCCCATGGCGTTGTTACGTTGGTATCTGTGTACCAACCTGCGAATGTTTGACCAGCTTTGCTTGGGTTTGCTGGTGCAACAACTTTACCATCAAGTGCTATCTCTTGCTCTGCTACTGCTGAGCCACCATTAGACTGGAAGCTTACCGTGTACGTATCGACAGTCCACTTCGCATATAGCGTCATGTCCCCTTTTACGAGGTCTGTGCTAAAGTTCCATGGCGTCGCTAGGTTT